>Ga0265293_10003637_pt1 | contig 28409 bp, 21 predicted proteins | sample Munlanlewell138R_FD_192505 | JGI IMG/M metagenome (GOLD analysis project Ga0265293, IMG submission 192505) | Leachate microbial communities from a municipal landfill in Southern Ontario, Canada - Leachate well 138R | ecosystem: Engineered > Solid waste > Landfill > Unclassified | place: Canada... | reverse complement strand
GCTACGCTTTATGTCAACAACACTCAAGTTTCAAGCGGTGAAATCCGGGTCGACGGGGTTTATGATTTCCTGAACATCCCCGTTCCGGACGGTCCCGTTACCATCCGGGTCGAAGCGCCGGGCGCAGAGGGCAGGATCTTTACGGCGGAGCGGAACATGCATGTTCTGGGACCGCCTTCGAAGGTACTGCCTTACGAAGACGCCATCAAGATCGAAGCCGACGGAAAGCAGGAACGCCTGCTGCGATTTGAGATCCGGGATGAATGGGGTTATCTGCTTGAAAACCTGAAAACCGCGGGCATTCAGATCACGCACGGACAAATTCTGGATAAAGATATGGACAGCCTCTCGGCAGGCATCCAGGTTCCGTTGCGGAACGGTATACTGGAATTTACCGTGCGCGCACCCAAAGAAGCCGTAGGTGCCACGCTGGAGATCGCCGTATCCGGAGCATATTTCCAGTTCCCGCAGCGTTTCATCACTCCGCGCGAACCTTTGATGCTGGTCGGTTCCCTCAGCGGTGGCGCATCCAATTTTCAGCCCTTCACGGACAGCGGTATGGAACCCGATGCGGAGGACTGGCGACGCAACAGCGCCGATATCGGAGGGATCCCCTTCATGTACGGCGGACGCGCGGCGCTTTATGCAAAAGGAAATCTCTTTGGAAAATACCGCTTAACGGCATCCTATGATTCCCGGCGGAATTATCAGGACCAGTTTTTCCGAGATATCGATCCCGCACAGCAGTATGCGCTGTACGGCGATGCCAGCAGCCTGGAATATGATGCGCAGACTCAGTCGGAACTGTTCATCAAACTGGAGCGCGACGAATCCTTTATCATGTACGGTGATTTCAACACCGGAAGCGGCAAACGTGAGTTCACGGCATATAACCGCACCTTTAACGGACTGTACGGAAGCCTGAAACTTGGCTCCCATGCACTGAACGCTTTTGCGACCCTGACGGATCGCGAGATGCAGATGGATGAGATTCGCGGCGAAGGCATATCGGGATATTATTACCTTTCAAAGAGCAATATCACGGAGTATTCGGAAAAGGTCGTTATTCAGACGCGTGACCGCTATCATCCCGAAGTACTGCTGAGATCGCAGGATCAAACGCGCTTCCAGGATTACAGCATTAACTACGAGGACGGATCCCTGATGTTCAAACAGCCCGTCCCCAGTGTCGACGGGGCGGGGAACCCGGTCAGTATCGTGATTGCTTACGAAAACAAGACGGGCAAACGTGAAAGCGCCATTGCCGGACTGAACTATAACGGGACCTTCTTCGGGAAACTCAATCTTGGCGCCATGGCCGTTGCGGAAGAACGCTATGAATCCTATTATCTGCTTTACGGTGCAAACGCGGAGCTTCCGGTATTTTCCTGGCTTTCCCTGAAAGGCGAATATGCAGAATCCCTGCTGCCGGAAAACAGTGACAGCAGCAGCCGGGGCAGGGCCTATAAGGCGGAATTTCTGTTTGCGCCCTGGGAGTTTCTGAATGTCAAAGGATATTACCGGACCGTGGATTCGCTGTTCGTCAACGAATCGCAAAGCGGCAAGGCCGCTGAGACCGGATCGGAAAAATACGGATTCACTGCTGTTCTGGGGAACGAAAAAACCGGCAGGATGACGGCGGAGTATTACCGCCAGTTCAACAAGACGGGGACGATCAACGAAAATTCGGCGGAAGTCTTTAATATCGGCTACCGGCGGAAATTTACTTCCCGCGGCGAATTCAAGATCGCTTACGAGGATGCGAGCCGCATCCGCCCGAACGGTTCCGGATCAAACGAACTGCATTCTCAGCTGATCCGCGCCGGCCTTTCCTATAAACTGAGCGATAAATGGTGCGCACTGATCGAACGCGACCAGAATCTGCAGAGCAACGATCAGTCCAAGCCCACAAACACGTCCCTGGGGCTGAATTACGCCTTCTCGGAAAAACTGAGCATTTTTGCGAAATACCGCAGATTGGAAGGCGAGAACAAGGGGAATCAGTTCATTATCGGACTGGATACAAAAGTGGCGGAAAACACCCAGCTGAGCGGAAAGTATGAGATTGGCGGCGCGATGGGCGAAAGCCGCAACCGCGCTACCGTCGGACTGAAGAACAAGTGGGTGGTTTCGAAGGCTTTGACACTCAATTTTGCCTATGAGAATGTTTCAAGTTCCGACGGTTTCGAAACGCCGACTGTGGAGCACCAGTCCCTGTCGCTGGCCTTTGAATATCTCCCCGAGATACCCTGGAAGAGCAGCGGCAAATGGGAATTCCGCAGCAGCAGCGAATCCCGGCAGTTCAACTATATCGTTGCCACGGACTTCAGGATCGCGCAAGGCCTCTCGCTGATCGCAAAATCCGTCAATTCCGCGGTCCGCTACCGGGCAGCCGAAGGGGACCATGTAATAAAGAGCGACAACCAGCTGGGCATCGCCTTCCGTCCGGAACGCAGCGATCACTACAATGCGGTGGCAAAAATTGCTTACATTGTGGATGACAACACCCATGTTACACCGCAGTCTTATGCCGCACGCTTCATTTTGTCCATGCATCATTACTGGCAGCCCTTCGAAAAGCTGGAGATCGGCCTGCGCCTGGCAAGACGCGTTGTCGTCGACGAAGAGCCCGGTCTTTTTGAAGATAAGACCGTGACCGACTTTATTGCATTGCGGCTTGAGTACGATCTCGGCCTCAGGTGGTATGCGGCCATGGACCTGCGTTATATTTCCCTGCAACCGTTGAACGAGACCAAACTCGGAGCTTCGGTGGAAGCGGGCTATCTGCTGGCGAGGAACCTGCAGCTGGGACTGGGTTATGCGCTGCAGAATTATGAGGATCCGGATTTTTCGGATCAGAATTATCTTTATAAGAATATCTTCCTTACGCTGCACATGAAATTCAGCGAGAATATTTTTAACTGGAAATAATACCGGCGGACAAAAAGGCAAACCGGAGATCGCAATGGCGCAATCCCCTGTTTTTCATTTTTCCTCAATCAATTCACGGATCATAATTCCAAAAGAAGGCCCAGCGCCGTATCGGGGTCATCCCCGTAAGCCAGCAAGCCGTCCGGGTGACCGCCCATCAGGATCCTTCCCCGGGAAAGCGCGTTCCTGCGGACAATTTCCGCGATGCTCTGTGCCATCGCCACGGTCCCGCATGCGGCGGAATGTTTTGTTCGGGGTAATTCCGGATAATATTTTTTCCAGAGCTCCGCATGATGAATATGGATCACCGTGGTAATTGAAGAGTTGCTTTGGTAGCAGGCGGCGTGGCTCAGGGATTCGGAGGAGGCAATACGCAGGCCCCGGCAAACGATGCGGTTTTCGGCAATATCGGCGCTTTCCACCAAAGCAAGAGCGGACATGTCCAGCGTCTTGAGCTGTCCCGTTGCGGAAGCCGTGATCACAAAGGTATTGTCGCGCATTCGCAGCGAAATATTACCGTAGCCACTGCCGTCCGGCAGGGCGCCGATCATGCCCCGCTTCATTAAAATACGGCGGATACGGTTGATGATCTCAAGACGCTGCGGATCGACGGGAATCGCCGCTTTGCGCCAGCCGGCTTGGAATTTTACGTAAGATTCAGGCGGCATGGTCGGGATCCTCCATGATCGCCCGGATACCGGCTTCCGTAGCCGGACAGATACCGCGCTCGGTAATAAGTCCGCTTACAAGCTGCGCGGGGGTGATATCAAAACCGGGATTGGCGGCCGGGGTCCCCGGAGTTGCAATGCGCAGTTTTCGCCGTTTACTTTCAATAAAGAGCACTTCTTCCTGTGAACGTTCTTCAATAGGGATCTCCGAAGCGTTCCGGATCTGCAGATCGATGCTGGAAAGCGGCAAAGCGACATAAAAGGGGATACCGTTTTCCCGGGCAGCCAATCCCTTGAGGTAGGTGCCGATCTTGTTGCAGACGTCACCGCAGCGGCTTGTGCGGTCGCTGCCCGTCAGCAGCAGATCCACCTTGCCGCTTTGCATTAGGTGACCTCCGGCATTGTCTGTGATAAGGGTGTGAGCAATGCCTTCTTCCTGCAATTCGTATGCAGTAAGACGGGCGCCCTGCAGGCGCGGACGGGTTTCGTCCACCCAGACATGCAGGGGAATACCCTTTCGCCATGCCTTATATACCGGCGCAAGTGCCGTACCCCAATCCACGCAGGCCAGCCAGCCGGCATTGCAATGTGTCAGTATATTAACGGGTTCCCCCTTCTTGCTTGCCGCAATGGTCTCAATAAGCGGCAATCCGTGGTCACCGATGGCGGAACAGGCCGCGATCTCGCTTTCGCGGAGATCCCGGGCATATTTCCAGGCAGTAATTTCTGCAGCTTCTACATTTTCGCAGCACTGAAGCAAGGGACGCAGGATCTGCAGCGCGCGGGTCAGATTGACAGCGGTAGGCCGGGAAGCTTCCAGCATTGCAAAGCGGGACTCCAGCAAATTCCGCCAGTCCCGCCGGAAAGCGGTTTCGCGAAAAGCCAGAGCGATCCCGTAAGCAGCTGCAACGCCGATCAGCGGTGCACCGCGGACCTGCATGTTGCGTATGGACCGAAAGGCATCCCGGCAGCTTTGCAGTTTTTGGACCCGGAATTCAGAAGGCAGCCGGGTCTGGTCGATAATGTATACCGGTCCGGTCCCGCGTTTCTGCGTCCAAATTGTCTGAAATTCTTTTCCCTGAATGCGCATTTCGTGTATCCATGCTAATTTAGAACGAGAAACGCAGAAGTAAAATTTAAAAAACGGGAATCCGGCCAAGGGCATAGCGATGAAAATTATCCCGGAAGCCGTATTTTTTATTTGACTTTGCATGAAAATTCGCGTATTATGCATTTGCAATTGTGATGTTTATCACATTCCATTACAAACGCTTATCAAGCATAGATTTTTTCGTCCCCCTCTTGGGTAATCCCGCAAGGGGTTACCCTTTGCGGCCATTTTTTCAGGGTAACGCGCATTTCCGCATGCGCGGTTACGCGAATGCGGAGAGATCGCCGAATTATGATTTTTGATTTTTAATCCGCCAGTGTAGCGATCATGACGGCCTTAATGGTGTGCATGCGGTTTTCGGCCTGATCCCAGACCCTGCTGGCCGGGGATTCGAAGACCTCATCCGTGACTTCCATGGCAGTAAGGCCGAATTTTTCATAAATATCCGCTCCTACACCGGTCTGCAGATCGTGAAAGGCCGGAAGGCAGTGAAGAAAGATCGTATCCGCTTTGCCGGTCTTTTTCATCATCGCCGCGTTGACCTGGTAGGGAAGCAGCAGCTGGATACGTTCCGCAAAGCGGGATTCTTCCCCCATGGAAACCCAAACGTCCGTATAGATGACATCGGCGTTTTCAACGCCCGCAGCAATATCCTCGTTAAAGCTGATACGGGCACCGGTTTCAGCGGCGATCGCGTTTACCTTTGCCGTCAGCTGGGGATCTGGAAAGAGGGAGGACGGCGCAACGATGCGAAAGTCCATACCCGTTTTGGCGGCGCCGATCATCAGGGAATTCGCCATGTTGTTGCGTCCGTCGCCGACATAGGCAAACACAATACCTTTCAGGTGTCCGAATACTTCCCGTACGGTCAGCAGGTCTGCCAGCACCTGCGTGGGGTGATAGCTGTCGGTCAGTCCGTTCCAGACGGGCACAGCGGCGTATTTTGCCAGCGCTTCCACCGTTTCATGTTTAAATCCCCGAAATTGAATGCCATCGAACATGCGTCCAAGAACGCGGGCGGTATCGGCAACACTTTCTTTCTTCCCAAACTGGATATCGTTCCGTCCCAGGAATTCCGGATGCGCGCCTTCGTCGATCGCTGCGACCGTAAAGGCGCAGCGGGTCCGGGTGGAGTTTTTTTCAAATAATAAAGCGATATTTTTATGCCGCAGCCGCTGCGGGAAGATCCCCTGCTTCTTTTCTTCCTTAACCGTTGCCGACAGATCCAGCAGGGCATGTATTTCCTGCGGACTGTAGTCCAGAAGTGTTAAAAAATGCCGGCCTTTTAAATTCTTGCTCATCGGGAACCTCCTTATTAAACGGCATAATATACGGAAAAGCGCAAGATATGTAAAAGGGAGAATGCGGAAAGCGGCAATTTTCTTTCCCAAGTTCCGTTTTTAGGAAAAAAACTGCAGAAATCAAACAATGCGTTGATTTATGTGTAAAAAAAATATATTTTCGCGCCATGATTACCTTAAGGCAATTGCTAAAGCGCTACATGTCCGTTCAAAGCTCCATTAAAAGTCTGGTGCTCGGCTCTTTTTTTCTTCAGCTTTTGAATGCCTCCTTTAACCTGATCCTGAACATTTATCTGCGCAAGAACAACTACAGCGACGCGACCATCGCGGATTTTACTTCCTACCGTTTTATCAGCATTCTGCTGTTTAGCATCCCTTTCGGATTGATTATCAAGGGAAAACGTCTCAAGCCTTTCTTTATCACGGGTTCGCTGATCGTGCCGTTATCCGGAGCGGCAATGCTGCTGGCGGCCAACGCCCAGATGCCGGCACTGATACGGGTCTGCTTTTTTGCCGGAAGTATCGGTTTTATGCTTGTCCATGTTACGGCGCTTCCCTTTATCCTCCGTCACAGCGACGAAGAAACCCTCAGCGAGAGCATCGCACTGAACTTTGTGGTCTGGAGTCTGGCTTCCATCGTGTCCGGATTCATGATCAATCTGCTGTTTAATCTTGCCGGCCGCTTTCCGGGTCTGGCAGGCGTAGGTGAATATGAGATACTGATGCTGGTGGTTCTTCTCAGCGCTCTGAGCATACCTGTCTTTTTCCGGATTCGCGAATCCGCGCCGGAGGCGGGAGATAAGACTTCGGTCTTTGTGCATCTCCGGAGTTACAATTGGGGAAGGATCTTTCGCGGACTGATACCGATGTTCATCATTTCGGTGGGAGCCGGACTTACGATCCCCTTTATGAACCTATATTTCCATTCGATCTTTGCGCTGGATTCGGACCGCTTTGCCGTAATGGGCAGCGTTGCCGCGGTACTGGTCTTTCTGGGCGGCATGCTGACGCCGGTCCTTCGTCGCAAACTCGGATACGGGGGCTCCATTGCCATAACCCAGTTTACGGCGATCTTTTTTCTGGTTTTTCTGGCGTCAACGGAAATGTACAGCGAATACGGTTTTGCACTCTGGTTTGCCGCGGGTGCCTTTATTGTCCGTCAGCCGCTAATGAACATGGCTTCTCCGATTACCAGCGAGCTGGTGATGAAATATGTGGGGCCGCAAAACCGTGAGCTGATCTCGGCCATTGAATCCGGATTATGGAACGCTTCCTGGTTTGTCAGCGCCAAGATCTTTCAGTTTTTGCGCGCTTCCGATCTTGCCTATTACAAGATATTTCTCATTACCGCGGTCCTATACAGCGTTGGAACTGCGTCGTATTTATTTCTGGTCCGGGATTATAAACGGCAGATGGAAAAAACGCCGGACACGAAAATACCTCCCGCGCAGCCGGAAGCGGAAGAAATATGATCGCTTGCTGTCCGGTCATGAATGCTGAAGACAGTATTTGCTGCGACCGGACCGTCCAGAGGTAATTATTTTAGTTCTCGCGGTTTGCGACTTTTATGGCTCGCTGGTAGACCGTTTCATAGAGGTTGGTACTTTCTTCCCAGGAAAAATTCTGTTTCATCGCGCGTCGCTGCATAGCGGCGTAATGTTCACGGCGGTCGTAATAGGTCGACACGGCCCAGCCGACCGTATCGTAAATGGCGCGGGGCGTGGCGTCGTAATACTTGAATCCCGTTCCGCTGCCGTCGCTTTCAACATACTGTTCTACCGTATCATCCAGTCCGCCGGTCGCCCGCACGATGGGCAGGGTGCCGTAACGTAAAGAATAGATCTGATTCAGTCCGCAGGGTTCATAGAGCGAAGGCATCAGAAAGAAATCGCTACCGGCTTCGATCTGATGCGCCAGGGCGTTATCGTAACCGATATAGGCGCCGATCAGTCCGGGATATTTTTCCGGCAGCGCGCCGAAATAATGTTCCAGTTCCTTATCTCCGGAACCGAGAATGGCAAACTGTACCTGCATGTTGTTGACGATGGCCTCGATGCACTCACGCAGCTGATAATGCCCCTTTTGTTCCGCCATGCGGCTGACCATCCCGATGATGGGAATATATTCCTGCTGATAAAGGTTCATGCGCTGCTGCAGGGCCAGCTTGCAGGCGGCTTTACCGTTCATGTTCTTTATCCCGTATTTTTTTACGATCAGCGGGTCGGCAGCGGGATCCCATTCCTCGTAATCCGCCCCGTTCAGGATCCCGATATAGCGGTCGCCTTTCAGTCGCAGAAAAGGATCAAGACCGTAGGAGAAGGCAGGATTCAGTGTTTCGTTGGCATAGCTGGGGCTGACGGTATTTACAATGTCGGCAAAGTGGATACCGCCTTTCAGCAGATTGATGTCTCCGTAGTCTTCAAAGATCCGCGGATTAAAATCTTGCTCGCGGAAGCCGAGATAGGAATAGGAATCGCGGGGATATTTTCCCTGATAGCCGATATTGTGGATGGTCAACATGCCGGCGGCGTGTCCAAGGAAGGCGCAATTCTGATGATGGGTCTTCAGATAAGCCATTGCCGCGGAGGTCTGCCAGTCATGGGCGTGTACCACATCCACCCGGATCTGTTTGGTCTTGCAGAGGTACAGTGCTGCCTGGGACAAAAAGGCAAAGCGGCTCGGATTATCGGGATAATCCTGCATGGCATTGTTATGGTAGTATCCTTCCCGGAAAAAATATTTCTGAAAATCGATAAAATAGTAATTCAGGTTTTTGTTGATGCCTTTTGGGTGCACAAGGCACCACTCTTCACAGTCACCCATCCAGACATTCATGGAAAAGGGAGTTTCTTCCGAGCGGACGAGGTCGGGCGCAATGGATGCGTAGTAGGGCATAACCACCATCACCTTATGTCCGCGTTTTGCCAGAGCCAGCGGCAGGGAGGCAGCAACATCCGCCAGTCCGCCGCTTTTCGCGTAAGGCGTGCTTTCAGAAACAACAAAGAGGATATTGAGTTTTTTGTCCATGTTCATCCCTTCCTTCCAAAAGTCATATAGTCCGCATAAAGAAAAAACCTGCGATAACACCACACTCCGATATTCCCGCAGGTTTTAGATCGTATTATTTTGTATTCAGCTTAAAGGTAACGGGAATGGAGATCCAGACGCCCACATCCCGGTCACGCTGCTTGGCGGGCTTAAAGCGTGTCATTTTGATCGCGTTGATCGCGGATTCGTCGAGTCCGGTTCCCGGCATGCCCTTAAGGATGAGGCAATGTTCGACGACCCCTTTTTCATTAATAAAGGCCTGGACTACCACTTGTCCTTCAATGCCCGCTTCTTTGGCAATTTCCGGATAGATCGTGTTTCGGGCAATGGCCGCCTGTCCGCCGACCGGTGTGGGCGGTTCGTCGTAGGCAATGAACTCGACCACGATACCGCCGCTACCATCATCTCCGCTGGGCGGCGGAGGCGGCGCGTCCAGCGCCGTGTAGTCGTCAAAATCCATGTCATCGATGGTAAAGTCTTCCGAGATATCTTCGTCCTCGCTCATCACGGGAATGGAGGGGCGCTGCTGCGGTGCCTGGATCTGCTGGAGTTCCACCTGGGGGACTTCTTCGGACTGGATGAATTCGATCACCGTTTCTCGCTCAAGTGCCGCTTCACGTTCAAATTTCGGGAACAAATAGACGGTCAGGACAACCAGTGCCAAGGCTGCAACCAGCGCGATCTCGGTAACGAAACCGGAGCGTGCCTTAAAATACTCGAATTTTTTAGCTGGCATGACAGTACTCCTGTTGATGCTATTTGTGTTTTGCGGAATAATTCACTTTCAGCGCGCTTGCATCCCGCAGCTGGTTCTGCACATCCGAAATGACGCCCATTTGTGTTTCCTGGTCGGCCCGGAGGGAAATGGTCAGCATATTGTCGTTTCTGCGTAGAGGATAAATGACCGAGGAAACGATTTCCGAATCCATCAGTTTATCCTGAATGCTGATACGGCCGGTACGGTCGACAAAGACAAAGAGCACCGACTGTTTGGGCGTATCCAGTTTGGCAATAGATCGCGCCCGGGGAAGGTTGACCTTAAGGCCTTCCACGGTTTTCAGTGAAGTTGCCGCCATAAAAAAGATCAGTAGCATAAAAATAATATCGGACATGGTCGCAGTAGGAATGCCGGATCTTGACTTTGATTTTCGCTTGATCGCCATGCTGCCTCCTACTGCGTCCCGATAAGTGCCAATTTTTTAACGTTGGCCATTGTTAATTGATCCACAACATCAATATAATCCTGATACTTGGTTTTTCGGTCCGTCTGAACAGAGAAAACCATGTTCGGATTGCCGGTCTCGAGTTCCCGGGCGCGCTGAGCGATCTCGTTGATCGCGACCAACTGATCGTTGAACAGCACATCGCCGCTGGCGTTGACCAGCACCATGGTGATGTTCTTGGGATTCAGCTTGATCTCCGAATCGCCCGGAGGCGGAAGGACCACGCCGATGCCCTTGTCGGTATCGACGTTAGAGACCAGCAAGAAAAACACCAGCAGAAGGAAAGCGATATCCGACATGGACGAACTGGGGATCTCTGAAGGCGGACGACTTTTCTTGCGTATCATGTATTTTCCCTATTGCTAATTATTTTTTGATGACCTGGTTTTCCAGATCATCCATCAGTGACAGGGAGCTACGTTCCATATCAACAACCAGATTATCGATCTGGAAAAGGAAGAAGTTCTGGAAGATCTGAATGATCATGGCCACGACCAGACCGAACAGGGTCGTTAGCAGCGCTTCGGAAATACCGCTTGCCACAACGGCGGGAGACATATCGTTTGCGGCGGCAATGTCCTGGAAAGCGTTGACCATGCCGGATACCGTTCCCGTAAAACCCATCATAGGGGCAAGTACGATCACGGTTGAAAGCCAGATCTGATTTTTTTCCAGAAAGGTCATTTCCAGGGCCCCGATGGTGTCGAGGGTTTTTTCCACTTTTTCAAAGCCCTTGTCGTAATGGCGCAGTGCTTCGGAATACATCGCGGCTACGGGACTTGTGGATTCCTGGCATGCCGCCAGTGCGCTTGCGATACCTTCTTCAAGTAAAATATTCTTGATGGTCTTTGTAAATGCTTTGGTTTTTGCGGTAATTGTCGTTAATGCATATACGCGCTCAAAAACAATCACCAGGCCAACGAGGAACAGACCCAAGATGGGCCACATAAAGGGACCGCCATCGAGAAAGAGCTTTACCATAAATTCAACCTCCAAAATAAAGTTATAATTATAGGATACAACACGTCATTTTAAGAAAATACCATAATAAAGTCAATAGATTATTGACCGGAAAGCCATTTTTGCAGTTCCTGCGCCGAATCCATTGCCCGGGTCAGTTGATTGTCGCAAAGCAGCCGGGCTTCGTAATAGGCATTGTTATCCCACCAGATCTTTGCAATCTCCGATTTGATCTGCATTTCAAGATAGTCCCTGTCTTTTTCCAGTTCCTGCAGGTCCAGACCTTTGATCTCGCCGGACACGAAATCGTAAAGTTCGGGAATAAAGTTTTCGTCAAAGTGCACCGCATAGATAAAATTGTCCGGGTCCGTGTTAAATTCCGGATGCTGCCGGCTGTATTCCTGGGCGAATTTAAAGAAAAGGCGCACATTCTTGCTGAAGATCTGCATCGTGCTGGCGCTGAGATCATAATTGCGCTTGATCACAATGTCCGGAGTGATGCCGCCGCCGCCGTATACAATGCGTCCGTTTCGGGTCCGGTATTGCGGCTGGTCTTCCAGATGCTTATCCAGAGAGTCGCTGAAGCTGCTGTCCGGAAGTTCATAAAGTTCTTCGTAATAGCGTGCGGTACCGTTGTCGTAGGGGCGCTGGATAAGCCGGCCGGAGGGGGTATAGTAACGGGCAACCGTCACGCGCACCGCCGAACCGTCCCGCATGTTCCATTGACGCTGCACCAGTCCCTTGCCAAAGGAAGTCTCCCCAACGATCAGTCCGCGGTCCAAATCCTGCAGTGCGCCCGAAACGATCTCCGAAGCCGATGCGGATCCCCGGTTAATAAGGACGACGATCTGCATGTCTTCGTAGTTGCCGCGCTTTGTGGCACGATGCACTTCGTTTGCGGAACGGATGCGGCCTTTGGTATAGACCAGGGTATCGTTTTCGACAATAAATTCATCCAGAATGTCAATGGCTTGGTTCATATAGCCGCCGCTGTTGTAGCGCAGGTCCAAAATCAGCGTCCGCATGCCCTGGCCCGTCAGGTTTTCCATTGCGTTCAGAAATTCCTGATGCGTTTTTTCGGCAAAACGGTTCATCAGGATATAACCGGTTTCTTCATCCAGCATAAAATATCCCGATACGGAATAAAGGGGAATGTCGTCACGGACGATGCTCACATCAAAAGGCTCCTTAATGCCCTCTCGCAGGACGTTCACCACCACCGTTGTGCCTTTTTTGCCGCGCAGCCGCTTCTTGGTTTCATCCCGGCTGATCTTGTAGGCGGATTCGTTGTCGATCTTCAGGAATTTATCGCCGGATTGCAGGCCGACCTGTTCCGCCGGAGTGCCGATAATGGGGGAAATTACGGTAATGTAGCCGTCGATGATGTCATATTCAATGCCAATACCCTGGAATTCTCCCTCAAATTCTTCCTGGACAGCCTCGAAACGCTTGGCAGGAATGTAGGTCGAATGCGGATCCAGTTCCTCCAGCAAGCCGCGGTACGCGCCTTCCATGGTCTTTTCCCAGTCGACATCCTCTACGTAGTTCTCGTTGACAATGCCGATAATGTCGGTCAGGACCTGCAGTTTTTCGTAAATATCTTTGGCCCCCGCCCGCAGTTTTCCAAGATTTGCAAGGCTAAAAGCAAGCACCAGCACCAGCATACTTAACAGGATCGTTTTTTTGTTCTTTTTGATAAAGGTCATAATTGCGTTTTTCTCCATATTGTCACATCCTCTTTACAAGGATAATATAAAAATTAATCGCCGATCTCCCATCATTTGTTTCACGGTTCCTGAACGGCAGCGATGCAAACGGAAAAAGGCAGATGCGGGGTGCAGTCGCCTCATGCTTGTTGACAGTTTATGTTAAAGCATGAACTTGTATTCGTATTTTTCGACAAGGCTGTCAAGAATGGCCGGGAAAGCGGCTTCTTTTTTCTGTTCGCGCAAAATGTTCTCGATCTCGTCACGGACCTCATCCAGGGTATTGCCGTATTTATGGTCTTCTTTTTTAATAATGTGGTAGCCGTAGGGAGTCTCGACCAGGTCGCTGATCTCACCGATCTTCATGCTGAAGCTTGCATCTTCAAAGGCCTGCACCATGCGTCCGCGGGGGAAATTCTCGTACAAGCCGCCGCTGGTGTTCGAACCGGGGTCCTCGCTGTAGTCTGCAACCAGCATGGCAAAATCCTCACCGCCGCGTGCCCGTTCCAACACATTTTCGGCCATCCCCAGGACTGCGGTTTTTTCCAGATCGCTCTTGCCCTGCGTCATAAAAAGAATGTGCCGCGCGGAAACGGTTTCCTGCTGGTACTGATCCTTATTGGCTTCATAATAGGCGCCGACCTCTTCGTCACTGACGCGGATATCAAGATCGGACAGAATGACTTCGTCAATATATTTCATGATCAGCATGTTTTTCCGTACATCCTCCCGGACGAAATTCAGATCAATCTGCTGGATCTTCAATTGTTCCATGAAGGCTTCCTTGCCGCCGTTCGGGGTATACAGGTTCTTTTCGATAAAGGCATTGACCGTATCTTTTGTAATCCGGATGCCTTCTTTTTCGGCTTCCGCAAGCAGGACTTCCTGCTGCGCCTTCAGGGTAACCACCTGCATAATAAAGCTTTCGATACGCTGCGGTTCTACATTGGAAATAATCGTGATGTCGCCGCGCATTCCCTGAAACACATTTTCCATAATGTCATGGTTCCTGATATCGAAAGCGCTGGTGCGTGCCAGTACCACGGTGGTGTCGGGTTTCATATAAGGGATCTTTTCCCCCATGGCTTTAAAAAACTCGATTTGTGCCTGTGTAAGTTTAGGTTTATCCGAGCATGCCACAAAAAGGAGTGAGGCCGCCAGAAGGACCGTAAAGATCTTTTTCATGTTGTTTCCTTTCCAATACTATTGATTGAGATATGTTACTTCCATGTGGTAATCCCACTTGTCAAAATACAGATTGCCGCCGCGCCATTCCACTTCACCGCGCTGGAAATCCACCGTTTCGCTGCGCATGAACTGCTTGTCGGGGAAGAGCGGCATGCCGTAATCGTCATTGACGATCAGGCGGTAGCTGTCAATGCCGCCGAGGTAGAACCATTTGCAGTCCTCGGATTCGGTATCCCGGCGTCCGAAGGACTGGTCGACCGGAACCCAGCCGCAGCCTTCGATGTAGATCTCGCACCAGTCGTGCAGATTGACCTCGCCCGGGTGCAGCATCCAGCCGCTTTGCCAGCGCGCGGGAATGCCGTTGTAACGCGCCAGGACCATAAAGAGCAGGGTAACCTGTCCGCAGTCGCCATGGCCGTTGGCAATGACGTAATCCGGGATGTTCGGGATCGTGGAATATTCCCGGGCGCTTGCCCAGGGATAATGTTCGCTGATATAAGCGAAGATCTTCTTCAGGATCTGATAGGGATCTTTTTCGTTGCCGACGATCTTTTCCGAGAGCGCTTTTACCGCGGGCGTAAAGAGCAAATGCGGATCGCGCTCGGCGGTATATTTGCGGTAGATCTCACTGCTCTTGTCATAAGGCGGGAAATTCCGTTCAGCCAGATCGAACCACTGTGGCCGGACAGCTGCGGAAAAGCCGTATTCAAATACCGTGGCTTTTCCGGCGACTGCCGGTTTTTGCATATAAAGTGTACGCTGCTGATAGTTATTGGGAGCAATAACATAATGGTCGCAATTAGCTGAAAGAAGCCGAATATCGGTTTGCCGCTCATGTCCTTCGCGGGGGAAGGGCAGCCAACAGCGGATCATTTCGCCCGCGGGAACGGCATCGGCATCGACGGTCAGTGTATAGGTAAATTCCATGTTAACGGGTTTTCCCAGCGTTGTGTTTCGCTGCCGCAGATCTTTAATAACGGCAGGAAGGTGTTGCTGAAGAAATACATCCAGACCGTCTTTTTGTTCCCCGTCAATACGGATTTTTTGTTTTTTAGCTTCTTTGTCGATGCGGAACAGATTGGGTGCGGCGCGGACAAAATAACGGTCCTGCCCGTTAATCCGCATTTTCTCCAGAGCTTTGGAGGATTCCCATTCCCGGATCTGCGCTTTGCTGACTTCGGGGTAATATTTGCGGATAAAAGGCAGAATATCGTCCAGGGATTTGTTGAAATCCATTTCGACCCTGCGGATTCGCTCTTTTTCATGTTCCAACGCGATCTTATCCCTCAGGTCAAAACTTGACGTTGCCGTCATGCGGTCGATTTTTTTTGCGGCCATGGCAAATTGTCCTTTCTCGATCCGTTTATCGATCGACTGACAGCCCGTAAAGAACAAGCCGAAAGCAAACAGGGTCGCGGCCAGGTTCTTCGCTTTCATAAACGCTCCTATTTTGTTTCGATCATTTCCAGGTTGGCGCGGGGCAGAAGGACCTCTTTTCCGCCTTCCTGGAGTTTGACTTTTGCAACGCGGGCAAGCGAGCCGGATTCCAGTCGCTGCAGTTCGTGCGGAAGTTCCGTGACCTCGCCCAGCATTCCGAAATACGGCGCGCGGATCACGCGGACCACGGTGCCGGGTTCCATCCCGAACAGTTCGGCCTTGTGTTCCTGTATGGCATCCTGATCATCGATGGGAATGATGATTTCCGGACGGATCACGCCGGCACGGATCTGCGTGGCGCCGTTAATGGAAGCCATGCGGCCTTCGTGCGATCTCAGCAGGTCAAAGGTCTGCTGCGCCATGTGAATGTCGCCAAACCCTTCGGTAATGATAAGCGTGGTATTAATATCTTCCTGTCCCGTGATGGCAACACCAATATCGTAACCGACGATCTTTTTAATATCCCGGTAATTAAAGCCGCCCACCACAATGCCGGTGGCTCCGGCTTTCTGTGCCTTAAGGAAGGCCTTATAACTTAAAAATGCGCCACCGACAAGGACCTTGCCTTTACAGCTTTCATCGATCATATCTTCACTGATGGGTGTTTTTGTGTCCCGGGTCAAGACCTTGATAGTACCGCGGCGTTCGCCGCCGATACCGAAAATTCCCTGAATAAACGAAGCCGCCGTGCTGATTTCCACACCTTCGTCCGGAATGATTCCGCTGACTTTTCCGTCAATGTAGGCCTGTACCGAAACCGGAATGGGAGCTTCGCGGATAATTGCCTGGCCGGTGATCCCGGATACGGCTTCCAGCGTTCCGCTGGCCGGTGAAAGGGCTTTGGTTTTAAATAAGCCGAAAATGCCGTGGGTCTCGGCAATAAGGTCACCCTCCCGAATGCTGTCGCCGGGTTTTTTGATCAGAATATCCATGATCTCCGAGGCGTCGATATTCAAAATGTTGGCAAGATTGACCGGAACGACGTTCCCTGGAAGGTCGGTCGTGGCGACCACCTTTTCCGCATCGACCTGATCCCCCTTTTCAACGGTTACCGTGCCCTTCAGGGGAAGGCGGCGCGTCTTGTGAACCAGGATGCGGGGTATGACTTTTAAACCGGGTGTATATGCATGTGCCATAGTATCTCCTTATTCTGAATCCGACCGCTTAACGGTCTTCGAATTCTTTGGCGGCTTTGCTCCATTTTTGCAGTGCGGCGACGCGTTCGGCGGGATTTTCGGGCAAGACAAAGGGCCGGCGTCCGCGGGCGTCCACAATAATTCCGACCAGGCCGCCGTAGATATCGGTCTTGATGCTTTGTCCGGGACCGCCGCCCACATCCACGCCACGTGCGGGAATGATCTCCGCCGGGATGGCTTCGTAAGGCGCTTCGATCAGTTCCATATCTCCCAAAGTATAGGCTTTGTCAATGCTCTTCCCATCCGGAAGTGTGCAGCGCAAACGCATATATTCCTTTCCCGGCTTGATGGAACCAACCGGAGCGATGCAGGTTCCCAGGCGCAGGAGACAGTCCTTGTTAAAGACTTCCGCCGCGGCTTTTTCGTGCACACTGGCCAGAACACCCAGCTGCGGCATCATAAAGATGGAATCCACGGCGATCTGTGTGATACCTTCCGGAAGGAAAGCATCGATCATCATGCGGGCGGACTGATGGCGGCGCGGCGCATGCGAAAGCACACCGCCGGAACCGACCAGAATATCCAGGTCCATCATGTTGACCAGCGTTTCTCCTGAAGCGCTCTGGTCGAAGGCATCGGAAATGGTGCGTTCCTTCTGAACGCCCTTGAGTCCCACAGCGAACTCTTTGTGCTGAATAAAGGACAAGCGCAGGGCTTCGCGGGCGATGGCCTGTTCGATCTTGAGCTCATCCAGGGACTGCGGGATCGTTGTCGGACGGATCATCTTATTGCCGATACGGTTTCTCAGGTCCACTTCGTCGATCTCAAAAGGGACCCAGCGCAAAATGTTCGGCAATCCGGCGGAAGCCAGAACATTGGAAATGGAATAGCTCATCCCAAGATTGGCGCTGACGGTGCGGTTGAAGACCGGCTCACCGAGATCGGGGTCTTTAAAGACCGAAAAAACGTCGGTGGTGGCGCCGCCGATATCCACTCCCAAAACGGTAATATTCTCTTTTTTTGCAATGACCTGCATAATCTCACCGACGGCGCCGGGTGTGGGCATAATGGGCGCGTCGCACATGGCCATCAGCTCCTTGTATCCCGGGGCTTGTGCCATCACGTGTTCCATGAACAGATCGTGGATCTTGTCGCGGGCCGGGCCCAGGTTTTCGCGTTCCAGCACCGGGCGCAAATTCGGAACGATGCTCAGATCGGTCTCATTGCCCAGATTTTCCTGAATTTCCTTATTGGCCTTCTGGTTGCCGGCGTAGATGACCGGCAGTTTGTAATTGATGCCCAGGCGCGGTTTGGGATTGGCGGCCTTCAGCAGTTCGGACATTTCCACCACACCCTTGATATTGCCCGAATCCGTTCCGCCGGAGAGCAGGATCATATCCGGGCGCAAATGGCGGATACGCTGGATCTTTTCATGCGGCAGGCGTCCGTCGTTGGAGGCCAGTACGTCCATCACAATAGCCCCGGCGCCCAGTGCAGCACGTTCGGCGGACTCGGCACTCATCGCCTTGACAATGCCGGTCACGACCATCTGCAGGCCGCCACCGGCAGAGCTGGTCGAAATATAAATATCCACGCCCTTTTCCCCCTGCTGGGGAGTAATGATCTTGTCGCCGTCCAGAATCTGGCGGCCCCGTAATTCTTCCACTTCCTTGGCTGCATTCAATACTCCGCGGGTCACATCTTCAAAAGGCGCTTCCACCGTGGTGGGCGCCTCGCCGCGAACGACCAGCCGGTATTCATCACCTTGTTTTTCGATAAGGATGGCTTTGGTCGTTGTACTGCCGCAGTCGGTGGCAAGAATGGATCTAATTGCTTCCGCTTTCATAATTCCTCTTTTTTTCTCAAACTTGTGCAATGCTCACAGATTTCGTTTTCAAGCTTGTAATGTATCATTTTTTCAGTAAAAAACCACCCTAAAGGAAAAATTTTATATACACGTAGATCCAGAACAGGGGAGCCGTAACCGAGAGCGAATCAAAGCGGTCCAGAAAACCTCCGTGTTCCAGAAGAATGTTGGAGGAGTCCTTTACCCCGATCTCGCGCTTGATCTTGGATTCCACAAGATCTCCCAGCTGTCCGAAGATCCCGGCACAAAGCGCAACGACCAGATAATCAATAAAACCAAAAAAAGGCACAAAATCCCTTGCCCAGAGAAAGATCATGAACACGGTGCAAAATAAAAATCCCGCGACAGCCCCTTCCCGGGTTTTTTTAGGACTGACACTGGGGAAAAGCGGGGTTTTTCCAAACAACTTTCCAATATAAAAAGCGGCAATGTCCGTGGCAAATACGCCGATTATAAGGGTAATGACGATGTTCCGGCCGATTTCCGTTCCGTTAAACTGAAGGTTTCGCAGCAGGATCATTGTGCCCAGACAGAGTCCCGGATAGATAATGGAACCGATGCCGACAAAGGACATTTTTAGATATTCGCTTTTCTTGTAAAAGAGCAGGCTGATATTTGTAAAGATCGCCGTGAACACCAGGATCAAAACAACCAGATCCAAGCGCAGGCGGTACATGGCCAAGAGGCAGAGCGGGGTCATCACGAGCGCCACGATCATCAGTACGCGAGGTGGATAGTGGATTAGTTTCAGTAACTCATAGACAGAAAATGCCGCAATAACACAGATCAGCGCCAAAAACCACCAGTTGCCGAACCAGGCCGCGAGCAGAATAAGCGGAGCACCCAGAAATCCGATAATAAGTCGTTGTTTATGAGAACGGTCCATATTTTCACCCAATCGGGAAAATATAATGAATTCACGGGGCGATTAATAATTTTTTTTCTGTGTTCACAAAAGCAAAGAATGTTGAGGTGTCGAGATGTCAAGGTGTTGAGGTGTCGAGATCCTGTAATTGTCAAATAAAACAGTTATCAAAAATCCGGTCTATCCAGTTATCCTGTCTAAAAAAATCCGGTTAATCCTGTGATCCTGTCTAAAAATATATTCCGGTTATCCCGTCAAAACAGACCACCCCGTTATCTCCCGCAAAATTATTTAGCCCTTGCAGCCCGCAGCGTCAGAGCTTTATCAGGATGATCGGTAATGATCCCGTCAATGCCGATGTCCAGCAGCCGCTGCATATCATTGGGATCGTTAACGGTCCACTGCCAGAGCTCCATGTCATTTGCGTGGACCTCTTTCAGCAGCTCCGCTGTGATCGCCGTAGGCCGGCCCGCACCGATGGCGGCGGCTTTAATGGCGGTCGCATCCGCAATGACCGTACTGTCCACCACACTGCGCAAATACAACAGTGGGATGTCCTTATCCATCTCACGCATATTTTTGAGAACTCCGTAATCAAAAGCAAAAATGATGACCTGTTTTTCCATTTTCAGATCATAGACGGCCTTGAGTACGGCGGCTTCGATGTCCGGCGCCTTAATCTCGACACAGACCCTGATCTTATTTTTTGCCAGCCGCAGCGCTTGCTTCAGGGTCGGAATGCGCGCGTTTTTAAAGGTCTCTCCGTATTTTTTGGAATAGCCGGCCCGGACTTTGCGGATTTCCCGGAAGCTCATGTCGGCGATTTTTCCCGTCATGCCGTTGGAACTTACACGGTTTACGGATCCGTCATGAATGACGACCAGTTTGCCATCCCTGCTTTGATGGACATCCAGCTCGAAATAATCCGCACCCACGGTAATCGCCTCGCGAAAGGCGGTCTGCGTGTTCTCGGGTGCGGCGGATGAGAAACCGCGGTGTGCGATGATCTTCGTTTCGGCGCATATAAACACGATTAGGATTACATTAAAAAGAAGTACGGTATACAGGCGTTTCATTATTTTACCCCGCGGTTTAGATCGGTACGACAGTGAAGACTACGCAAATACCTGCAAATAATCAAGGTGAAAATCGGAAAAGGCAGAGGATCCCGAACAAATAATCAGCGAAAAATAATGACAATGTCAACCGGCAATCTTCTGGAAATGACTTTCCTGGCAGGAAATTTGGTACAGCCTAGGGTTTGGGCTCGGTATAAATGCAGCGCAGAGAAAACATCCGCGATTTTGGGCTTGATCCGTCAAGATATGCGCCTTCGGTATCACTGCGGACGGTCCTGCCCAAATCCAAGTTCCAGGCAGTCTCGGCGTCATTTTCGCTTGCGCTCCAGAACGCGGCGTTAGCGCCGAGGTCCATATAAAAATCCGTTCCCATTTCCGGATCCGGGGTCATGCCGGCCCAGCCGCCGTAAAGGGCTGAAAAGCCGCTGTGGCCACTGGAAAGCAGGGAACGCAGGGCTCTGCCGGAACGGAAACGTTTGCCGCCGCATTGTTCCAGCAGCAGGGAAAGATCCGCTTCCGCGGGAATGCGGAAGCCTTCCGGAGCCAGTCCCCGCGGATCGCTGACCGCGTACCAGTTATAGAGCAGTCCGTATTTTTCTTGATTGGCGGTATCTTGCCCGTATATCGTATATGCCGGCTCTTTTCGGTCCGCGAGTTGACGCCATTCATCGTAATTTTTACAGAAAGCGATGCTGTCGCCGTTCAGGAAAACAGCCGTGTCCAGATTTTTGCGCATCCAGATCTGGCTGCCGATCCGCACAAGATTCGGGGGCAGTTCCGATTTTTGGCAGGACAAGAAGAAAAGCGGCAGGAGCAGCATCAGCGGTATAATAACGCGAAAAGATTTCATCATAAGAGATCCGTTGTTTTGCGGATTAAAATACAGTGTTTTCACGCGCACTCAAAGCGAAAAACGTGATGTTCATGCTCTGACGATCAGCAGAACGGTATAGGCGACATAAAGGGCCAGGAGAACGGCGGCCTCCCAGCGGTCCAGTTGTTTTTTTTGCCCGCTAAGCATTGCCAGCAGCAACAGGATCGTGCCGGCTCCCAGCAACAGCAGCTCCCGGTTAAATGAAAGATCATAGGGAATGGGTCGGATCACGGCGCTGACGCCGAGGATCAGAAAAATATTAAAGATGTTCGATCCGATAATGTTGCCGATGGCGATATCGTTATTCTTTTTGATCGCCGCAAGCAGCGATGTCGCCAGTTCCGGCAGAGAAGTCCCCATTGCGACGATCGTCAAGGCAATGATTTTCTCACTGACTCCCAGGGCTCTTGCAAGGGCTTGTGCCTGATCCACCACCAGCCGGCCGCCAAGCATCAGCCCGCCCAGCCCGGCAAGGATCAGCAAAGCGATTTTCCAGCCCGGAGAGTCCGATGCAGGAATGCCTTTAGCGGACCTGTCTTTTTTTAACTGCAGATACACGTAATATAAAAACGCCGCAAAAAACAATAAGAGGATCAGTCCGTCGATGCGTGACAGCAGGTGTTTTTCCCGCGAAAAAAGATTATCGGTAAGCAGAAACAAAACGAGGACGGCCAGCAGGGAGAGCGGGATTTCCCGGCGAACGGTATTGATATGGATCTTTAGGGGGGTGATCAGGGCGGCGATGCCGAGAATAACAAAAAGGTTGAAATTATTGCTGCCGATCACATTGCCGTAAACGATCGCCGCGTTTCCCTTCTCGGCGGCAAAGGTATTGACCACCAGCTCGGGTGCCGAGGTGCCGAACGCCACGATGGTCAGGCCGATGGCCAGTTCCGGTACGCGGTATTTCCGTGCCAGGGATGCGGCGCCGTCCACCAGCCAGTCGGCGCCTTTCAGCAGCAGGGCGAAACCCGCGATAAGCAGTGCGATTTGAAGAAACATTACAAGCCTTTCGAGCGAGCACGTGCGGATAAATTACAATGTTTTTTGCATGACGGAAAGAAATATGATACAGCATTTGGAAAATGCTTAAAGCTTGGGTTTGAGGATTAAAGCAAAAGGTTAAAGTTTGGAAGTAAGGTTCAAAGCAAAAGGTTCAGAAACCGGGCCTTTGGATGAAAGTCCCGGGGGTGGGGTGTTAAACAATTGGGTCAAATTGATTGACTCAAATAAATTGACTCAAAATAATTGACCCAAAATAATTGACTCAAATAATTTGACCCAATGCATTTTAACATCCGCAATACGCCCGCCTCCTGCAGGTCGTGGAGTAGCCGGCTCCCGGGCATTATGATCTGCGGAAGTGGATGCAGGCTTGGAATTTAATTCCCAAATATCAACGGTGCCGGGAGAATAGAGATCTTTTTAGATTAAAATTCGGGAGATCGATGATTTGATAATAAGAAAGATCATTATCGTTTTTTGATCATTCGATTTGGAGAATTCGATATTGGTATTCCACAGGTATTCCGATCCAAACGACGCCCGGTTTGCCTTTTCTTATTGCCGGGTGGAAAGTAGATCGTTTGATCTCATAAAGAACCCTATCAACCAGGCAGGAATCAGGAAGGTATGACTTCAAAACACAGGTAACAAAAACCCTTCAAAACATAGGTAACACTTTTGCAAATTTAGGCATAAGAAAAAGGAGACAGATCTTATGCCTTGGAAGGAGCAAAATGTAATGGATGCAAGACGAGCATTTATTAATGATTACCTGGAGCACACAATGAGTTTTCAGCAATTATGTGAGCGGTATGAAGTCAGTACGAAAACCGGATACAAATGGCGAAAGCGTTTTTACGAAGGCGGTTATCCGGCATTGGAAGATATGTCGCGTCGACCTCAGGGACATTTGCGGCAATTAAGTGAAGATGAAATATGTAACGTGATAAAATTAAAAAAGCTTTTTCTCGATCAGGGTCCCAAAAAGATACATTCACATTATAACAAAGCCCATGTAAAAGAAATTTCCCTCTCGAGCGTGGAACGTATTCTTACGAAAGCCGGATATACTGTCAAGCAAAAGAAAAGACACATCACAGCATTAACACATTCACCGCAAATTTTAGAAGCCAATGCCTCCAATGATATCTGGACCGTTGACTTTAAAGGTCACTGGTTTGGCCGGGGGGGGGTCATAAATGCGAACCGTTCACGGTTGTTGATCAATATAGCCGTAATATTCTTTACTGCCAGGCTCTTGCCAAAGGGGACACCGAGCACGTCAAAGCCGTATTTATCGAGTTATTTAAAGAAATGGGATTACCAAAGATCATTAAAAGCGACAACGGATCTCCATTTGCTCACGCCATGTCACCGCGGGGAATAACTCGGTTGAGCAATTGGTTGATGAGTTTAGGCATTGATCTACACAGGATCCAGCCGGGGAAACCCAGCCAAAACGGAAAACATGAACGCATGCACAGAGACTTGAAACGCATTGTTCAAAAGGGACCAAAATTAACCGTTAAAGAATATTCCGCAGCATTAAAGGAGTTTCAAACAGAATACAATGAACAACGTCCTCACGAAGCTTTAAATATGAGTTTCCCCGCTGATCTTTACCGTAAATCAAATCGAAAATATGAAACACCATCAAAAGCTATCATTTATCCAGACGATCTTTTAGTTAGAAAAGTCAATAAACACGGACAAATCAGATATCAGGGGCTCATTTACACTATCTCAGAAACTTTATCGGGATATCTCGTGGCTTTAAAAGAACTTGATGATGATCATTTAACTGTTTATTTTTGTAATCAAATACTGGGTGATATTGATCTTAATTTAAAGCAATTCTTCCCGGATATGAGAGCCTTTCAAATAGGAACAGATTATGAACAATTTAATGGAACTTTGAATCAAAAAGTATTACCCATGTTCTGAGGGTAAAGTGTTACCTATGTTCTGATTTTACCTGATTTTACCCGTTTTTCCCCCTCTCCCATACTCCCTCACTCCGCTTCTCAGCGCTCAATGCTTCGCCGGCCGGCAGCCCCCATGATAAATTCTTGTATTTCACGCCTCTATGATTTATTTTACCAAGCTGTTGACATGAATACGATACAAAGGACACAAACGCATGTACAAACCGGTTTCAAGCAAGGTGGATTTCGTCAAACTCGAGCACGAGCAGCTGAAGTTCTGGGAAAAAGCCGATATTTTCAATAAGCTCCGTAAAAAGAATGAAAACGGTCCCCGCTGGTCCTTTCTGGACGGCCCTATCACCGCCAACAATCCCATGGGCGTGCATCACGCCTGGGGCAGAACGCTGAAGGACGTGTTCAACCGCTACCACGGCATGCTGGGACATTATATGCGCTACCAGAACGGTTTTGACTGTCAGGGGCTTTGGGTGGAAGTGGAGGTCGAAAAAGAACTCGGCTTCAAGTCCAAGACCGATATCGAAACCTACGGCGTCGAAAAATTCGTGCAGGCCTGCAAGGATCGCGTCATCAAATATTCAAAGGTGCAAACGGAACAGTCCAAACGGCTGGGTTACTGGATGGACTGGGACAATTCCTATTACACCATGAGCGACGAGAACAATTACACGATCTGGCACTTCCTGAAAAAATGCCACGAACGCGGCATGATCTACAAAGGTCACGACGTGATGCCCTGGTGTCCGCGCTGCGGATCCGCGATGAGCGAGCACGAGATCGCCACCGAGGGCTACAAGGAACTGACGCATAAGACCGTTTTTGTAAAGTTTTATTTAAAAGAGAAGCCGGATGAAGCCCTGCTGGTCTGGACCACCACACCCTGGACTCTGGCAGCGAATACCGCCGCCGCGGTGAACGTTGAAATGGACTATGTTAAGGTTGAGGCTAAGGTTGAGGCTAAGGCTAAGGTTGAGTATTATTATTTGGCGAAGGAATTGACAAATATTCTGACGGGTGACTACAAGATCGTTGAGGAACTGAAGGGCAAAGACTTGCTTGGACTGAAATATCACGGTCCTTTTGACGAGCTGCCGGCCCAGAAAGGCGTGGAGCATTTCGTGATCGCCTGGGATGAGGTCAGCGACAGCGACGGAACCGGCATTGTACATATCGCGCCGGGCTGCGGCAAAGAAGACTTTGCGCTGTCCAAAGAAAACGATATTGCCATCATTGCGCCCATCGACGAATTCGGAAATTATCTGGAGAATTACGATTTTCTGACCGGCAAAAACTGCCAGGAAGTCAACAGCGAGATCTTTGACAATCTCAAAGAAAAAGGCATTTGCTATAAGATCGATCAGATAACCCACCGTTATCCCACCTGCTGGCGCCACGGCACCGAACTGGTCTTCCGCCTGGTGGACGAGTGGTTCATTTCCATGGAACCCATCCGCGAGGATATGATGAAGGTGGTCGGCCAGATCAGCTGGATCCCCGCCTGGGGCTACGACCGGGAAATGGACTGGCTGCGGAACATGGGCGACTGGATGATCTCCAAAAAGCGTTACTGGGGGCTGAGCCTCCCGATCTGGCAGTGCGGGGAATGCGGCCATTTCGAGGTGATCGGCGGAAAAGAAGAACTCAAGGCACGCGCGGTTGCCGGCTGGGAAGAATTTGAGGGTCATTCCCCGCACAAACCGCACATCGACAATATCGAGATCAAATGCAGTAAATGCGGAGCAAAGTCAAAACGCATTCCGGATGTGGGCAATCCCTGGCTGGACGCCGGCATTGTACCCTACAGCACCATGCATTATATCACGGATCACGACTACTGGAAGCAGTGGTTCCCCGCGGATTTCATCACGGAATCCCTGCCGGGCCAGTTCCGTAACTGGTTCTATTCGTTGCTGGCGATGTCAACTGTGCTCGAAAATACCGCGCCCTTTAAAACCGTTCTCGGTCATGCGCTGGTCAAGGATGAGACGGGCAAGGATATGCACAAAAGCGCCGGCAACGCCATTCCCTTCCACGATGCCGCGGATCACATGGGCGTGGATGTCATGCGCTGGATGTACACGGCCCACAATCCGGAATACAACCTGAATTTCGGCTACGGTCCCGCGGATGAGATCCGCAAGAAAATGCTAACGCTTTGGAATATGTATTCTTTTTACGTCACGTATGCCGATATTGATCGTTACGATCCGACCAAACAGAAAGTCGCCTATACCAAACTCAACGAACTGGATAAATGGGCGCTGGCCAAGATCCATGCTTTTATTAAAGAGGCACGCGAAGATTACGACAGTTTTCGTGTTGAGCGCCTGATGCGCAAATTTGAAATGCTCCTGGAAGAAATGTCCAACTGGTATGTGCGCCGCAGCCGCCGCCGCTTTTGGAAAAGCGGAAACGACATTGACAAAATGGGTGCCTATTATACATTATACAACATTCTTCGTACCATGATCAGCGTGCTGGCGCCGATCCTGCCCTTTGTGACCGAAGATATTTACCAGAATCTGGTCTTATCGGTCGATAAAAAGGCTCCGCAAAGCGTGCATCTTCAGGAATTTCCGGTGGCGGATGAAAGTCTGATCGACACCGAACTGCTTGACAAGATCGACATAATCATCAAAGCCGTGGAAATGGGGCGTTCTGCACGGAATAAGGCGAACATCCGCACCCGGCAGCCGCTGGCGAACATGCTGTTTAAAGCAAAGAGTGAAAAAGAAAAAGGCTATATTCTCGAACTGGCCGATCAGATCAAGGAAGAACTGAACATCAAGAATATCACCCTGGTTGACGATATTCGCGACTACGTGGAATATGAGGCCAAGCCCAATTTTGTCACGCTGGGAAAAAAGATCGGCAAACAAATGCCGCTGGCGATCAAAGGACTTAAGGAAATGGACGGCGAGACGGTAGCGGCGGCTGTTCAGCGCGGCGAAGCGCTTATGGTGAACGGCATCAGCATCGATCCCGCAGATATCCAGATCGCGATGCGCGAAAAAGAACATATTGTTGCGGTGGAAGATCGCGGTTATGTCGCGATCCTGGATATCCGGATCAGTGAGGAACTTAAGGCCGAAGGCCTGGTCCGGGATCTGGTGCGGCATATCCAGACACTCCGGAAAGAAGCGGATTTTAATGTGGATGACCGCATCGCCCTGAACCTGAAATCCCCGGATTCTCTGACGGAAGCGCTTGAGCTGAACCGGGATTATCTGCTGGGTGAAACACTGGCGGAGTTTGCCGAAATTTCCGAACAAGAGTCCGAAATCCGTAAAGAAATAAACGTTGGAAATGAAATAATAATTGTTAATATTAAACGCATATAATACCGAAAGGGGTCGTTAGTATGACGGAAATAAAACGAAAAGGACCAAAGCTTACCAAAGCCCAGCGGAAGCATTTCAGGGATGTTATTCTTGCAATGCGCGAAGAAGCCGTGCGGCAGATCGAAACCAAGCGGGAGTCCTTTATCGACAGTTCTCCCGGCAGCAGTCAGTTGGATTCCAATTATGCCTATCACATGGCCGATGTCGGCACCGACGCCCAGGAACGCGAAAAGGCCTTTATGCAATACGCCCGCGAAAACAAATTCCTGACCTTTTTAGATAAAGCACTGGAACGCATTGAAAACGACCCGAACTACGGCTATTGTGCGGAGTGCGGCGAACGTATCCCGGACGAGCGCCTGGAGGTGGTTCCGCATACCACCCATTGCGTAAAATGCAAGTCCAAGATCGTATAAGCAAAGATCCAGACAAAACAATACCGCAGCCATCAGCCGGCTGCGGTTTTTTTATATCTGTGAAAAACGTATGAATCTGCGTTCCGTCAATTACCGTTTAAAGTCCGGTATCCACCGCCCAGCGCTTTACTACGGTAAAAACTTGAGTCTGGTTTATTAAATCTAAACTTTCCGGGCGCGATACTGGACTTCCTATATTTTTGTGGACACGCAGATAAGCCTTATATTAATATGAGAAACAAAAAGGAGTAAAGATGCGTGAGACAAAAAGATATTTTCCGCGGGAGTTCAAGACAGAGGCCGTGGAACT
>Ga0265293_10003635_pt1 | contig 28413 bp, 25 predicted proteins | sample Munlanlewell138R_FD_192505 | JGI IMG/M metagenome (GOLD analysis project Ga0265293, IMG submission 192505) | Leachate microbial communities from a municipal landfill in Southern Ontario, Canada - Leachate well 138R | ecosystem: Engineered > Solid waste > Landfill > Unclassified | place: Canada... | reverse complement strand
ATGTTAACAGGAGCAATAATTGATAGGTTAGCTCATAAGGCTCATATTTTAGATATGTCTCTTGAGGTTAGTTATCGATTAGAAGAAACAATTGAATGGTTGAAAGGGCAACAAAACAGCAAATAATGGCATCTAAGAGTGGACCCTTTTTCGATTAGAACTGTGGACCCTTTTTGGATTGACAAATACATGCTAAAGGTAATTTCTCAGAAGACAGCGATATAGATATTGCGGTAGTCGGAGATGATTTTGTTGGCGATCCAATCGAAGATACAATGTTACTAATGAGAATAAGAAGAAAAGTTGATAACAGAATAAATCCTAGACCTTTTAAAACATCTAATTTTATCAAATCTAATCCCATTGCAAAAGAAATAATGGAGACAGGGATAATAATATTGTAATCCATGCCTTATTTTCTTAATCTTGTGAAAAAAGCATTATTAGCTTATCTATAATGGAATTAAAGGTGATAATGACGCGATGCAACCTATAGTTGCCAAATAGATGGTAGAACATAAGGGCTTATTACTTTATAATTATAACTGTAATAGCGAAAATGGAAGTATTAAAAATGACATTAGGTAAACGAATTAAAGAGCAACGAAAAAGTTGTGGATTGTCCCAAGAAAAAGTTGCTGATTTGTTAGGGATAAGTCGTCAATCAGTTACAAAATGGGAAAATGGTCAGTCTGTACCAAGTACAAAAAACCTATTTAAGTTGGCTGAAATACTTGGGACAACAGTAGATATGCTAATCTTCTCTAAGGAATCTAGTGAAAATGCAAAGCAGCCATTAAGCGAGCAAGTTTATAATTTATACAAATTGGAAGAAACCAAAAAACGAGCCGAACATTTGAAGGCTATAAAAATATTGATAATCATTTTTGGAATTATGTCATTGGTTTTGTTGATTTCTGCTGGTATTGTTTTTGCCATAGCACAAAAAAAAGCTATTCTCGCTGTAAAAATACAGGCTATAATCAGTATTAGCTTATTTATTACATCAGCCTCATTGTTCTTAGGATATTGTATTGAAAAAAAGCATCAGCAAAGTAATTTGCTTGAACAAGAGCTTGTTATGCCATAGTTACTGCAATAGTTGGATTTGGCATTTTACTTACTTTAAGTTGGTTGCTAATAAGAAAAACTGAACTTAAGAATTAATCTTCTAATGTTTTTTATAGAAGCTCTTTTCTTAAGGTTTCAGAAGACTTATCAGATAGATATGATAAGGGTATATCAAAAACACTAAAGGCTCCAAATTTCCCCTCTTTATTTAGCCTGAAAACAGCTCTAGCGTATGTAAGAAGAACTGAGGCAGTAAATAGGGGATTGTTATCTAGTTTTAGACTAAATTCCATTGCTTGGTTAATACCTTCTTCATTTTTATATGACTGTATTACAAAACCACCATGGGGCATGTGTCTATGGTTTTTATCAAATTCTTCTTGAGATATAAAATTTACTTGTGTATTGTAATCAGCAAAGTAATAGGGCATGGTTACAATTTCATTTTCAATAGCTTGTTTATCTACACCTTCTTGTACTACTAGATAGCAAATTCTGTCATGTTTATCCTTTGTGGTAAGGTCTTTACCTTTCCCATTTTTTGCAAGATTAATGGCTTCTTGAGAGGGAACAGTGTATTGAACAGCATCTTCTACGCCTTTAATTCTTCTTAAAGCTTGAGAATGGCCTTGGCTAACTCCTTTTCCCCAAAAGGTAAAAGAATCTCCTTTAGGTAGTATTGATTGGCTAAGTAGTCTATTAAGTGAAAAAAGACCTGGATCCCAGCCAGTTGATATTAAGGATGTTTTATTTGATGATTTTGAACTTATGTTCATGGTCTCAAAATATTCAGGTATTTTGTTATGGTTATCATAGCTGTCTACTGTATTAAATAATTTGGACACTAGTGGACCTTGATTTGGTAAATCAGTGGCTGAACCTCCACATAGTAGCATTACATCAATCTTGTCTACATAATTTTTTAAGTTATCCATATGTTCTGCTTTAACAGAAGCATTTAAGCTTTTAGGATCTCTTTTTGTAAAAATTACTTCTAAGGATAAATCGGGATAGTTCAAACTCATTTCTTCTATACCTTTACCTAAGTTTCCATATCCAATTATTCCAACTCTGATTTTATCTGTCATTTGTTTCCTCTTTTAAATATTATCTACCTATATATTATATTCTTTTTTTATAACTATCCACAATTTATTTATTTAAATATGTTAAAATAATTATGCCATAAATATTGCCGAATTGTGTAAAGGTAGCACAATTGACTCTGGATCAATTTGTGAGGGTTCAAATCCTTCTTCGGCAGCCAGACTTATTAATGAGATGGATTCTATGAAAGTTAGTAAACATAGTATCCATTTTTTTTAAATAGATTTATTTATTTAAAACCTAGAAAGAAATTGTATCTCTTGGGTCATTAATAAGCAAAAGTCATATATTTGTGGAATTCTAATTAGTTTTTTAAAGACCTTTTTAATTGTTCTTTTGAATCTCTTTTTTAAAACAATCTCTTTAATATCTTGAAACTGTAAAGGACAAATGCTTTTTCCTCTTAAATCAAACTCAACATTAATTGTTTTATTCTTTTCATCTATGTAGGGAAAAAGTGGGAATATTCTACAAGCTAAGGGTCTTTCATGTCTGTCACATACACCTTCACACATTAAAAGCTTAATATTATTAGAAGCATCAATCACTTTATCTATGATTACAAAGCCTTGGCTTTGCATAAATTCATATTCAAAGGGAAAAAGATACATGCCTTTGTTGTCTCCACCACAGCATCTTTTATTACATAATTCTCCACAATCAAAGGGTAGTGGAGTTAATTTATCTAGTTTTTTATAAGCAATTTTGTAGTATGAAAGTGCCTTTTTTTCATGCTTTATTTTATCCATCTATGGATTATAGCATGAATAAGAGCATATTGATAACTAATGGCTAATATGCTATTATAGAGGCATAAAAATATCAAAATAATAAATAAATATTAAAAATGAACTTGCCTGCAAGTTCAGGTAAAGGTTGGTAAATATAATGAGTAAAAAGATTTATCCTGATGAGTATTATAAAAAAAAGGCAGTAAAGTTGGTTGTATCCCATTTAAAAAGAAAGTTAGATGATGCAGAGAATAAAGAAACTGAAATTTTTGATAACTGGCTTTTTGAAATGGATGAATTATTACAAAAGGAAGATTTTGTAATGGTAGATTATGTAGAAATGCGAAGACAGCTTAATAATCTTATAGATAGAATTTACAATGTAGATCTTCGCTATAGAGTGAGAGATTCATGGAATAGCTTCGGAAAAAGTTTGGATAAGAAGGCTCCAAAAAAGTAATCTAGCTTAAATTATCAATATTTTTAGTCTAAAAAGTATAAATTATTGAATTTGTACTTTTTTTATATTATTATAGGGATAAATAAACACTAAAGAAAAAACTATGAAAAAAATACTAAAGACACTTCTATTCTTAATAATTATCTTAATTCCCATAAGTGTATCAGCCAATTCAAATGATATTTATAAGGATGTGCCTATAAAAGTTGTAGATGAGGTTGAATACTACAAGCTTTCTTCAATTGCCTCCATTCATGAAATAAGTTTATTTTGGAATAATTTAGATAGAAGCGTTGAAACAAGTTATCAATCAAAAAGTATAAACTTTAATACAGTTACCAATATAGTCCTTATAGATGGTTTGAAATACTCTTTTGGGGAAATCAAATTAATTGATAATAACACCTACATTCCCAAACAAGCCTTGTCAATTTTTTCCAATGATTATGGTAAGTATTTAATTGGATATAAGGAAGAAAATCCAAATAATAATCAAAATAATAAGCTAGATGAGAATATAGAATATATTCTTTTAAGTGAATTTGCAGCAAAAATTAAGGCTAGGATTTTATGGGATGATTTAAGCTCTAGTGCCTATTTGGAGTATGAGAATAATAAATATATATTTGATAGTAAGTCAAAAAAGATTTATTTCAATGATTTTGAACTAGATAATATTGCCTTTAAATATGAAAATGGTTATACATATATTCCAAGTAGCTTTTATGAAAGCATTATCCAGTCTAATATCTATTACAAAGACTATGGCCATTATGAAAGGGTAATTATAAAAAGTAATAACTACAAGATTAAAAGTAATTACAAGTTAGATTTACCAGATAGGTTAGTGGTAGACATATTAGAGGCTAATAAAATCTCACCTTTGTTTGTAAATGGAAGATCTCTTAAAAATATTAGGATAGTAAATGATGGAAACATCCAAAGACTGGTTTTAGATGTGAGTGAATCCTTTGTCTATGACTTAAAACAAAAAAACACATATCTGGATATAACTATAAGTAAAGATAAAGGTAATTTACCTTTAGATAGTAATAGTAATAATAACAGTGGTGGCAATGATGTAAATAAAGGAAATAATGAGGATTCATCTTCAAGTGAAATGAAAACCAATATAGATACCAGTGGTAAGAACAAGTTAATTGTTACTAGCCAAGCTGATAAGGTGTTTATTAATGTTAGTAGTTATAAGGCTTATACCATAAATAGGATATCTGATCCAAATAGGATTATTCTATTCATACCTCATGCATATAGTGAAGATATACATGTTAAGCCATCAGAAAACTCTAAATATATTAAATCTATAGATGTAAATACAAGTTCTGATGGTGTCTATATTGCTATTGTTCTAAATGGGCAAAATAGATATGAGATTGTAGAAGAAGCTGGTAGGTTAATTTTAGAGATATATACTCAAAAAATTATTAATTTAACCTATAATAACTCATCTCAAAGAAAATATATTTATCTAAATGGTATTGCTTTAGCAGACCAAATGGGTTTTGTTAAATCTAGTGTTAAGGTAGAAAGAACAGGCTTGGTAAATAAGGTAAGTTTTTCAGATCCTTCTTATAGATTAACCTCTGGAGTTTTATATGTAAATGATCCTCTTATTGAAAAAATTAGTATTGAAAGAAGAAATGAAGAGGTTGTATTAAGCATCTATTCTAAAGAAGAAGTTTCCTTGTATATGAACTCTGAAAGAAACACCTATACTAATATTAATATTATGCCCCTTAGCAATCCCTATAAAAACTCTCTTGTAATTGATGCAGGTCACGGAGGTTTTGACCCAGGGGCTGTTTACGACAATGTGTATGAAGCGAATATTAATTTAGGAATTTCGAAAAAAGTTGAAAAGATACTAACAGACATGGGCTATAAGGTTTACATGACAAGAATAAACAATGATTTTGTAGGACTTTACGAAAGAGCTCATTTAGCCAATCAAATTGAAGCAAAAGTATTTGTTAGTATACATTCAAATGCCTTTTTAAATGAAAACGTTAAAGGAATTATGACCTTGGTTTATCCAAATTCTAGTAATATAGTTGGTTTAAACGGAAAAACACTGGCAAAAAAAATCCAAAGCAACCTTATAATTAACACAAAAGCTATAGATATGGGAATAATTGATAGGCCTAATCTGGTTGTGCTAAAAGCAACAAAAATGCCAGCTGTCTTGGTTGAAAGCGGATTTATGACCAATAAAGAAGAATTAGCCTTACTACAAAATGATGAATATCAGTATATTCTTGCTAATTCTATAGTCAAGGGTATAATAGAAACGTTAGAACATAACTAAAAGGCGAGGACATATGAACTTCTATTTCGATAATAATAACAAGAGACAAAAGAAGCAAAAAAGGATAGCCATAATTGCTTCTCTATTTATATTCTGTATTGTAGTTGCTGTTGTAATTTTTTTACTGACCAATCAAAACTTTAATCCTAACAACCCAAGACCTACTAGCTCACAAGGTGGAAAACCTCAAGCTAGTAATACACAAATAAAAGAGTCAAACAATCCTAATACACAAAGTCCTGATCCAAGTATCCCCCCAACTCCTACTCCAAGACTGCCTAAAGAGTTGGAAATATTCTTTGAAAATGACACCTTATATATTAAAGGTTTTACTTCAGAGTATGAGTTTACCACTGAATTTAGTAATGATAAAAAATTTGTTAGTAACGAATTTAGAAATCCCAATGACCCTAAAAGAACCTCATGGTATGAAATTAACAATGAATCTAAAATTACCTTGTTTTTGATGCTAGATGAATACAATACATACAGCAAGCAAAGAGATACAATCTTTGTAGAAAGCGATTTTATTCATGAAATTGATATAAGAAAAGATAATACTAATACACAAGTAATGATTACCTTTGAAGCTTTAGACAATGTGGTAATAAAAAATATTGAAAATGAAGATGAACTTTTAGCTTTAACTTTTGGTGAATTTAAAAATATTGAATTTTTTAACTTCTCTAATGTATATTCCAGAAAATTCTTCTTTTTATCTAATTATCTTCTTTGTAAACAGTCTGATAGTAGTATTCTTTACTATGAAGACAAGGTGTTTAATGGAAGAGATGACCTATATACCATAAGAATTCCTTCAAATAACAACAATAGAACCTTTAGACTTGAAGAAGAAAAAGTCTATGTAAACGATTCTTGTATGGAGTATTTTGAGGTTAGAGAGGTTGTTTTAGGTAATGGAACATTTTATGAAATAGATTTTCTCTTTAAAAAAGAAATAATACTTTATCCCAACTCTAATGATTGGTATTCAACCTTGACCTTTTTAGATCCTAATATTGAAAACCTCATATTTGTTGACGCTGGTCACGGTGGCCATGACCCAGGTACCTTATCTAGAGAAGAAGATAAGTTACATGAAGCATATATTAATTTAGAAATTGCAAAACTCTTAGAAGTTGAACTTATAAAAAGAGGTCACAATGTTTTCATGTCAAGAAACGAAGATGTCTTTTTGGGTTATGTGCTAGAAAGAGGAGATATGGCTAATATAACTAATTCAATTTTATTTATATCCATACACATCAACTCATATGATGACACAAGAATAAATGGTATTACAACCATTTGGAGAGAAGATGAAGAAAAAGAATTAGCCCAAATAATTCAAAGAAATGTATCAAAAAAAGCTGTAGCTATTGATAGGGGGATAATGCAACAGATGTTAGCGACCCATGGTCAGTCTGAAGCTCCTGCAATTACCCTAGAAGCTGGCTTTATAACCAATCCTGAAGAAAGTAATAAGTTAAAATATAGCCTTGACTATCAGCAAAGAATAGCTGAGGGGCTTGCCAATGGTATAGAAGAATATTTACAAACTAGACCAAGTGAAAATTAGTTAATTTTACTTTGTCTTTTTGTCCTTTTCCATTTGTAAGTAACTTTTAAAAGTGATAATATAAATTAAGTTAAAAATACTTAACTTGTCTTTTGTACAAAGTCTAAAAATTTTCTAAGGAGAAGAAAATTATGAGAAATGACGGACGGAAAAATGACCAAGTACGAATTATCACTTTGAAAAAGAATGTAATGGACTATGCTGAAGGTTCAGCCTACATTGAGTGTGGAAATACAAAAGTTTTGTGTACTGCCAGTGTAGTTTTAGAATCTATGCCCTTTAGAGATTCTAAAGGTTGGGTAACAGCTGAGTACAACATGCTACCTAGAGCAACACATAGTAGGAATAAAAGAGATATTTCAAGTCTAAAGAAAAATTCCAGAGGAAGCGAAATTGAAAGACTCATTGGCCGATCTTTAAGAGCTTGTACAGACTTAGATGCCTTTAATGATGCAACCATTATTGTAGACTGTGATGTAATACAAGCAGATGGGGGCACTAGGACAGCTTGTATAAATGCTAGTTTTGTAGCCCTATATGAAGCCTTTCAATGGATGATTAAAAAACAGATGATAAAGGATAACCCTATAAAAACCTATTTAGCAGCCATAAGTGTTGGCCTTGTTGATGATGAGGTTATGGTGGATTTAGCTTATGAAGAAGATTTTAGGGCACAAGTTGACATGAATGTGGTTATGAACTCAGAAGGTGAGATTGCTGAAGTTCAAGGAACTGGTGAAGGATATATGTTTAATAGGGAACAAATGAATATGATGATGGATTACTCTCAACTTGCTATCATGGATATTATAGAAATACAAAAAAGGTGTATAAATAGCTTATGAATAATAATAAATTACTTCTAGCCAGTAACAACCAAGGAAAAATGAATGAAATCAAGGCTGTTTTACCTCAATATGAAATATTAACTTTAAAAGACTTAAATATAGATTCCGAACCAGAGGAAAATGCCTTATCTTTTGAAGAAAATGCTTTAATTAAAGCAAGAGATGCTAAAAAATATACAGATTATAAAGTAATTGCTGATGACTCAGGTTTAGAAGTGTATGGTTTAAATATGCTTCCTGGTGTTTATTCAAAAAGACTTTATAACTATATTAACCAAAATACTGTTAATAAAGTTCCTAAAAAATATATTGATAGATACAACAATGAAGCCTTATTAAAGTTGATAGATAGAATAGATAACAGGCCTATACAAGCCAGATTTGTAACAGTAATTGCCCTAATAGAAGAAGATGGATCTGAAAAACTATTTAAGGGCATTTGCAAAGGACATATAGTAAGAAAACCCCAAGGAGAAAGAGGCTTTGGATATGATCCAATCTTTCAACCTTTAGGTTTTGAGAAAACATTTGCCCAGCTTTCTGATTTAGAGAAAAACTCAATTAGTCATAGGGCTATGGCAATCATTAAGCTTAAGGAGTATTTAAATGCCTGACTTTGTACATCTACATGTGCATACAGAATACAGTCTCTTAGACGGTTCTACAAAAATTAAAGATATGGTAAAAAAAGCCAAACAATTGGACATGAATGCTGTAGCTATAACAGACCATGGTGTAATGTATGGCATATTAGATTTGTACAAGGCTTGTGTAGCTGTAAATATTAAGGCCATTATAGGGTGTGAGGTTTACACCGCTAGAAGAAAAAGAACAGATAAGGTACATTTAACAGACTCTAGTCAAGGTCACTTGGTGCTTTTAGCTAAGAACAATAAAGGTCTAAATAATCTTATGAAAATTGTAACCCAATCTTTTGTAGATGGTTACTACTACAAACCTAGAGTGGATATTGAATTACTTAGACAATACCAAGGAGATATTATAGCCTTAAGTGCCTGTTTGTCAGGAGATATACCAGAGGCTATTTTGAAAAATGACTATGAAGGGGCTAAGAAGAAGGCCTTAGAATTTATTGATATTTTTGGCAAAGAAAATTTCTTTTTAGAGCTGCAATACAATAAAATACCAGAACAAAATATAGTTAATCAGCAACTTATAAAATTAGCTAAAGATTTAGATGTGAAACTTGTTGCTACAAATGATGTCCACTATTTAAATAAAGAAGATGCAAAGGCTCATGATATACTTTTATGTGTTCAAACTGGAAAAACTGTGGATGAAGAAAACAGGATGAGATTTGCAACCGATGAGTTTTACTTTAAATCCAAAGAAGAAATGCTAAATGATTTTTCTTTTGTACCAGAAGCGGTAACCAATACCCAACTGGTAGCGGACATGTGTAATGTCAATTTCCAGTTAGACAGTATGCATTTGCCCATCTTTCCCTTAGAAGACATGGATCACTTTGATTATCTGAAAAAGCTTGTTTACGATGGTTTGAGAAAAAGATATAAAGAAAATCTAAAGCCTGAGCACATAGAGAGAGCTAATTATGAGCTATCTGTTATAAACAGAATGGGATATGTGGACTACTTTCTCATAACAGCTGACTTTATAAAATATGCTAGAGACAATGATATTCCAGTAGGACCTGGAAGAGGTAGTGCTGCAGGTAGTATAGTCTCTTATGCTATGGAAATAACCAGTGTAGACCCCATTAGATATAATCTTTTGTTCGAAAGATTTTTAAATCCTGAAAGAATCTCCCTACCTGATATTGATGTGGACTTTTGCTATGAAAGAAGGGGAGAGGTCATAGAGTATGTTAAGGATAAATATGGCCACGATAAGGTAAGCCAAATTATTACCTTTGGAACTATGGCAGCTAGAGGAGTTGTAAAAGATGTGGGTAGAGCCCTTAATTTACCCTATGCTCTATGTGACAAAATCAGCAAAATGATTCCCAATGAGCCTAAAATGAAAATTGATAAGGCCTTAGACATTAATCCAGAGTTAAGACAAGAATATGAAAATGATCCCACAGTTAAAGAGCTTATTGATATGGGCCGTAAGCTAGAGGGTATTTCTAGACACACAGGAATACATGCTGCTGGTGTAGTTATTACAGACAAGCCTATAAGGGAGTATTTGCCCCTTCAAGTGTCTGATGAAGGCTCTATGGTTACCCAATTTCCTATGGAAAATTTAGAGGCTATGGGCCTATTAAAGGTGGACTTTTTGGGCTTAAGAACCCTTACAGTTATAAAAGATTGTATTTCATTAATAAAAAAGAACCATGGAAGAGAAATTGATTTTTCCAATATGGAATATGATGATAAAAAAGTTTTTGAGTATATATCAAAGGGAAAAACAGCTGGTATTTTCCAATTAGAAAGCGCAGGTATGACTGACTTCATGAAAAGATTTAAACCTGAATCTATTGATGACATTACCTTTGGACTTTCTATATATAGACCAGGTCCTATGCAGTTTATAGAAATGAGTTTGCAAAACAAGAGATATCCTGAAGGGACAGTTTACCAACATGAAATACTCAAACCAATTTTAAAAGATACTTATGGTTGTATGATTTATCAAGAGCAGATAATGCAGGTTTGTAGAGAGATGGCAGGCTACACCATGAGCCAATCTGACTTTGTTAGAAAGATGATGTCTAAAAAGCAGATGGATTCACTATTAAAAGAAAAGGATAACTTCTTAAGAGGAGCAAAAAAGAATAATATCCCTGAGTCCATTGCCAATGAAATTTTTGAAGAGATGATAGACTTTGGTAACTATGCTTTTAACAAGTCCCATGGGGTTGCTTATGCATACATCTCTTATCAAACAGCCTACTTAAAGACCTATTATCCTGTTGAATTTATGGCAGCAACCATGAATAGCTTTTTAAACTCTAGAGATAAATTAGCTGAATATATTGAAGAGTGTAAAAGCATGAATATTGAGGTTTTACCTCCAGATATAAATAAAAGTGATATAAAGTTTGCTGTTGAAGGTAAAAATATTAGATATCCACTAGCCTCAATAAATGGCGTTGGCCTAAAGGCTTGTGAGTCTCTAGTTTTTGAAAGAGATAGTAATGGAGACTACAAAGATTTTATTGATTTTCTAAAAAGAAGCAATAGAAGTGATATTAATAAGAAGTGCTTAGAAGGCTTTATTAAGGCTGGGGCCTTTGACAGATTGGGCAACAATAGGTGTGAGCTTCTTTCAGCCTATGAAGACCTTACAAATGCAATAAATCTACAAGAAAAGAAGAATCTAGAAGGTCAAATTTCTATATTTGATTTAGGGGATGAAACAAGTAAAGCTGAAGAATTTGAATATGAAATACCCAAAAGAGAAGAGTATGACCTAACTAAGAAACTTAAACTTGAAAAAGAGGCTTTAGGTATTTATATGACTGGAAATCCACTGGATGATTACAAGGATATTTTGCAAAAAATGGATTTGGTTAAGTGTAGTGCTTTTAATAGCCATAATGAAAGTGCAAGTAATAATGAAGAGATTTTAGAAGATGGGGAAGTTGGAGAAGAAAAAATCCATATAATCCAAAGACCTTTAGAAGATAGAAGCAGAGTAAAGGTGGCTGGTGTCATAAATATTGTGCAAAAGAAGCTGACAAAGAACAATGAAATGATGGCTTTTTTACAAATTGAAGATTTATATGGTTCTTTAGAAATAATTGTTTTTCCTAGGGTTTTAGAAAAATATGCGGATTTATTACTGGTTGAAAACAAGGTTGTAGTAAGTGGAAGGGTTAGTTTAAAAGATGATGTCCCAAAACTTTTGGCAGAAGAAATTGAATCTTTGGATTTACTTAAAGAAAATGGGTATAATACTAATAATGGAAATGGCATTAATAACAAGGGGACTTCTAAACAGATAAATGGCAATATGGAAAAAGAAGAAATCCTCTATATCAATGGCAATAATATTGATTTAAATAGCTTTGAGGCTTTTATTAAGTATTTTTCAGGTAATTCCCAGTTGGTAATTATTAAAAATACAGATGGAAAGAAAATGATAAAAACCATGTATTACAAAAAGAGTAGTGAAATCTTATATGAAATGCAAGATGAATTTGGAAAAGAAAATATGGTTTTTAAATAAATATATTAGGAGATTGTAGATGAGAACGATAGGTGTTTTAACAAGCGGAGGAGATGCCCCAGGTATGAATGCTGCTATAAGGGCGGTAGTAAGAACTGGTATAGCAAACAATATGATTATATACGGTATTTCCAGAGGCTTTGAAGGCCTTATAAATGGAGAGTTTGAAAAGCTTTCAGCAAGAAGCGTTTCTGGTATTTTACAAAGAGGGGGAACAATTCTAAGAACAGCCCGCTCTGAAAAATTCTATCATAAGGAATACAGAGATAGGGCTATGGATATGTGTAAAGTATTTGGAATTGAAGCTCTTATTGTTATTGGTGGAGATGGGTCCTACAGGGCTGCTCAGGACTTTTCAAATGAAGGTATGAAATGTGTAACTATACCTGCTACCATTGATAAGGACATAGCATCTACAGAATATACAATTGGCTATGATACCGCTCTAAACACTGCTTTAGCCGCTATTGATAATTTGAGAGATACGGCCTACTCCCATGAAAGAGTTGCCGTAATTGAGGTTATGGGACGTAATGCAGGCTATATAGCTCTTTATGACGGTATAGCTGGTGGTGCAGATGCCATAGTTGTGCCAGAAATGGAGTATGATTTCCAAAAAGATATTATAAAGCCCATTATGGAAGGCAGAATTAGAGGAAAAAGAGACCACGCTATTGTTATTGCCGAAGGGGTAGGGGACACTAAGAAAATTTGTGAAGATATTGAAAAGGTTACTGGTATAAGGACAGTTTGTACAATTTTAGGATACATACAAAGAGGGGGCAGACCCACTGCTATGGACAGATTAATGGCCAGCAGAATGGGAGCAAGAGCTGTTGAAATAATAAGAGATGACATTTACAACAAGGCTATTTGCATTGAGGGAAATCAAGTTATAGAAAGAGACATTGTTGAAGCTATTAAAATGAAGAAGATTCCTTTTGATTATGATATGGAATTAGCAAAGATTTTGGCAATGTAGAGGTTTTCATGAAAAATATACCAAATATTATAACAATAATAAGATTGCTGCTGGTTCCAGTTTTTTCTTATTATCTTTTAAAGGACCAAGATTTAGTAGCAGGCATAATTTTTATTGTAGCTTCCTTATCCGATGTTTTAGATGGCTATTTAGCTAGAAAATTAAAGGCCGTTAGTAATTTTGGCAAATTAGCAGATCCCTTTGCAGATAAAATAATGCAGATTGTAGCAATTATTATATTAGTTGTCTTGGGAAGATTAAATGTATGGATTATGGTATTGCTTTTCGTAAAAGACTTCATCTTAATGCTAGGTGGTCTTTTGATGTTACTCATATTTAAGCTAACTGTTTTTTCCAGATGGTTTGGAAAGGCATCAGCAGTTCTTTTAAATGCCCTTATTGCTGCTTCCATTATTTTTAGCCTAAATCCTCAAGTTATAAATGTTTTAATGATTATAGCAATGGTAACTCAAATGTTAACCTTGATTGCATATGCAGTTATAGCCATTAAAGAGATTAGGCTTACAAAAAACAAGGAAATTACTAGCTAATGATTGGATACATAAAGACATATCAACCTGAATTAAAAATGAAAGACCTGGTTAGATACAATGCCTATTATTGTGGGGTATGTCATGCTATAAAAAAAGATTGGGGGCAAATCCCTAGACTTACTCTTAACTACGACTGTGTTTTTATAGCCCTTTTTATTGATTCATTCAAACAAGAGCAACTTAATTATGAAAACTTCAGATGCCCAGTTCATCCAGTAATTAAAAAAAAGAAGCTTTTGTACAATGAAAGCTTAGAGTTTACAGCAGATATTAATGTATATCTAACCTATTTGAAGTTTTTAGATAATATTAAAGATGAAGGTGGCTTTAAGTATAAAAGCGGGGAAAAATATTTAAGAAAATTAGCTAAAGATATTGAAGGGAAATACCCTGATCTTGTAAGCACGATTAAAGATTACATGATAGAGCTACACAGCCTAGAAGAAAGTGGATCTGACAATTTAGATGAAGTATCCCATTGTTATGCCCAGATTGTTAGAGATATTTGTATCTATCAGTTAAAAAAACTTAATATTGAAAGTGATATTTTATCCTTAGCTGGAACAACAGCATATAACTTAGGTAAATGGGTTTATACAATAGATGCTTATGAGGATATGGAAGAAGATATTAAAAATAATAGTTATAATCCTTTTTTGAAAAGATTTGATTATACAAAAGAAGAAAGTTTAGAAGATTTCAAACAAAGGATATTTGACAGAGCAACCTTTATACTTTATAGTCCTTTACAAAATGCTGCTACTTCCTATGGTGAAATAGAGCTAATAGATGACACATACATAGATCCATTGTTACAAAATATCTTGTATGAAGGTTTGTACAGTGTAACCGAAAAAATTTTAGAGGGAGAAGAAAAAATTGGCAAGAAATGACCCATATAGCATTTTAGGTGTTAATAGAAACGACGATGACGAAACTATAAAAAAAGCATACAGAGATTTGGTTAAAAAATATCATCCAGATAAGTACTCAGATACAGATTTAAAGGATTTGGCTAATGAGAAACTGCAAGAAGTTAACAAAGCTTATGATGATATTGTAAAAATGAGGAAAAATAAGGATTTTGGTTATTCCTACGACCAAGATACTTATTCAGGTAGTTTTTCCCAGGTAAGAAGCCATATTTCAAGAGGTGCTTATCAAGAGGCTGAAAACATATTAAGGTCATCTTCTAATAGAAATGCTGAATGGTATTTTCTAAGAGGAGTAATTTTCCAAAAACAAGGTTGGTCTGACCAAGCCTTTTCATATTTTGAAAGAGCCTATCAAATGGAACCTAGTAATATGGAGTATTTAACAGCCTACAACCAGATGAAAAACACTGCTCGCACCTACAGAAGTAATGTTTATGGCAGGGGATATAGTTCTGCCGATGAAGATTTTTGTAGGCTTTGTCAATGTCTATTATGTACTAGTCTTTGTTGTAGATAAGATTAAGATATGATGAAAGAATCAAGTAAGAGATTAGCAAAAAGTGGAATAATGTTGGCAATACTGATGGTCTTACTTTATTTAAAGACCATCTTAAATGTCTATCAAATTGCCTTTTATTTCATTGCTAGTTTAATACCTATGATAATAATTTCAGATTCAGGTTATAAAGAAGGAATTAAATTTATAATTGCCTCATTTGTTTTATCTCTTGTACTTCCAGTTGAAAAATTAAGTCTACTCTTGTTTTACACCTTATTTGGTATATACCCCTTAATCAAGTATTTTGTAGAAAAGATTAAATCTTTAATAGTTTTAAACCTTGTAAAGCTTGTATATATTAGTCTAGTATTCTTTTTAAACTACTATTTAGCTTCTATGTTTTTAAATATATTACCTAAAATAATGTTAGAATATAACATGTGGCTAGTATTTGGATTAACCGTTATTGCATTCTTTTTGTATGATTATGCCTTAACTAGGTTTTTCACCTACTACCAAAAAAGAAAGAAAGGGTTTTAAGATGAAGAAAATTGGTCTTAATTCAGTTACATTTAGGCAATTAAATGTAGAAGAGATAATTAATCTTGTAAAAGAGGTTAATATTAAGCACATAGAATGGGGTACAGACATTCATGTTCCAAATTCAAATAGAGCAAAGGAAGTTTATGCTTTATGTAAAAAAGAAGGAATTTTATGCTCATCCTTAGGCTCTTATTACAGACTAGGTACTTATGGCAAGGATTATGAAAAGCCCTTTAGAGAGTATTTAGAAATAGCAAAAGAATTAAAAGCTAAAACCATTAGAATTTGGGCCTATAATCAATCCTCTTTAGATGTAAAAAGAAATAGTGATATATACCTAGAAATTATAAATGAACTAAAGGATATTGCTGATATAGCAAAAAAAGAAGGCATTAGTGTATCTTTTGAGCATCATCAAAAGACCTTAACAGACCATGCTCATAGGGCTATAGAGTTAATAGAAGACTCAGGTTCTAATAATGTTTTCATGTATTGGCAGGTTCAAGTGCCCTTGACCTTTGAAGAAAATAGACAAGCTTTAAGATTATTTATACCTTATTTAAAAAGATTGCATATTTGCCATCAAACACCTGCTGGATACTTAGCCCTAAAGGATTTAAAAGAAGACTTTAGTAAATACTTTGCTGAGATTGATGATGTGGATAAGAATTTGGATAAGGACCATGATTTAGTGTATCTAATAGAGTTTGTGCAAGATGCAAAAGTTGAGGCCTTTGTAGAAGATATTAAAGTATTAAAAGATTTATTGGATATAAAATGAGAGATGATTATCTAAAGAAAATTGAATATCATAAAATCCTACAAATGCTCCATGGCTTTGTAGATTCAGATTCGGCCAAACAAGAAGTGCTAAATTTAAAGCCTATGACCGATTATGATCAGATTCAAGATGGTTTAGATGAATTAAGAACCACAATGAACTTATGCAGGACCTATTCAAAACCTTCTTTTACCGGCCTTTATAATCTTGACTCTATAGCAAAAAGACTAAGGGCAAAGGGTGTTTTAAACAATGTAGAGCTTTTAAGAGTTAAGGATAATTGTTATTTATCCAAAAAGGCCTATGAGTACTTTACTCAAATTGATAAAAGCATTGATAATTTAAATCAATCCATAGTTGATAAGTTTAAATCTATTGTACCTTTGTATGATCTTGAAAGAGAAATCAATAAATGCATTTTAAATGATGAAGATATAGCTGATGATGCTTCCAAGGAATTACTTAGAATTAGAAAGGCTATTTTTAGAAGTAAAGAAAGTGTTAAAGACAAATTACAGTCTTTTATAAAAAGTGAAAGAAATAAAAAATATCTACAAGATACTATAATAACCATGAGACAAGACCGTTTTGTAGTTCCTGTTAAAAATGAGTACAGAAATGAAGTAAAAGGTATTGTCCATGATATTTCTCAAACCGGCTCAACCTTATTCATTGAGCCTATGGAAATTGTAAATATTAATAATAAGATAAGAGAATTACTGGTAGAAGAAAACAGAGAAATTGAAAGAATCTTAAAAGAATTATCCTACATGTGTGCCAGTGACTTAGATGAATTAATTCACAACTATGAAGCTTGCTTGTATTTAGATTTAGTATTTGGTAAGGCTCAATTTGGGCTTTCATATAGAGGTTCTGTCGCTAGTATTAATAATAGGCAGTATATAGATATAAAAAACGCAAGACACCCCCTTATACCAGACAAACAGGTTGTTCCTATTGATTTTTCCATAGGTGACAACTACAAAATACTTGTAATTACAGGCCCAAACACTGGTGGTAAAACTGTTTCACTAAAAACAGTGGGTCTTTTAACAGCAATGAATCAATCTGCTATGGCAATAAGTGCAGATGAAGGCTCTCATATGGGACTATTTGATGAAATATATGTGGATATAGGCGATGAACAAAGTATTGAACAAAATCTTTCTACTTTTTCATCTCATATGACAAATATTATTGGCATTTTAAAGAAGGCAGATTCTAAAGGTCTTGTTTTATTAGATGAATTAGGAGCTGGAACTGATCCTGTTGAAGGTTCAGCCTTAGCTTTAGCAATAATTGAGACCTTAAAAGAAAGAGATATAACATCTGTTGTAACAACTCACTATACAGAATTAAAGACTTATGCATCCACAAGAGAAGGAATTGAAAATGCTTCTTGTGAGTTTGATGTAGTAACCTTAAAACCCACCTATAGATTACTTATAGGTATACCTGGTAAAAGTAATGCCCTATATATTTCAAAAAGATTAGGTCTTAGTAATGACATAATTGAAAAGGCCAAAGAGTCTATTGATGACAAGAATACTGATTATGAGAAAATCATTTTATCCTTAGAAAAGAACCGTCAAAAGATGGAAAAAGAAAGAATTAAGGCTGAAAATAGGACAAAAGAGATAAATGAACTTAAAAAAGAACTTATAAAAGAAAAAGAAGATCTTAAAAAGAAGCAAGATGATATTTTAGATAAGGCTAGATTAGAAGCAGATAAGATTAAAGAAAAGGCTTTAAAAAGAGCTGAAGACTTAGTTAATGAAATTGATTTACTTAAAAAGAACAAAATTAATATTAATGCAAAAACAGAGGCTGAGTTTAAGACACTCTTAAGAGATTTAAAAGAAGAAGCCTTAGAATCTAAAGATAGAAAAGTTGAAGAAGGATTTGAATCTGATGAATCATACGAATCTGGTCCCTTTGATTTAAAAATAGGTGACAGGGTAATGATAAGAAGTATGAAAAAAGAAGCAGATGTTTTATCTGAACCTGATAAAAACCAACAAGTAAATGTACAAATTGGAATTATAAAGATGAGTGTTGCCCTAGATGATCTCTATCCAATAAATCAACAAAAAGATATCAATAAAAGACTTGCTGCCAACATAGCATCGGTTAAAAGGACACCCTTAGCCTCTATGGAGCTAGACATTAGAGGTGATATGGTATTTGAAGCAGAATCAAAAATCTTTTCCTTTATTGAACAAGGCTACCTTTCTGGTATGCATGAGCTTTCCATAATACATGGAAAGGGAACTGGCTTGTTAAGACAAGGTGTTCATGAAATTCTAAAGGAAAATCCCTATGTTAAAAGCTTTAGATTGGGAAAATATGGTGAAGGTGAGTCTGGCGTAACCATTATTACTCTTAAAAAGGCCAAGTAAATTTTCTTTGACACATAAACTATATTGATGTAAAATAATTTAAGGATTTTTAGAAAAGGAAGTGAAAAAATTGGAATCGCCCTTACCGGACAGTACAAACTATGACCAGAAAAATTAATATGTTAAAGGGTGATTAAAATATTCTCTTTAACAGAAGGGAATGTTATGATTGAAAAAGTTTTTGATTTACTTGGAGAGAAAAATTATAAAGATCTTAAAGACTTATTAGCAGAAGAAAATCCTGCTGATATCGCTGAAATAATATCTGAATTAGATGAAAACGATGCAATATTAGTTTTTAGGCTCCTAACCAAGGATGTAGGTGCTGAAGTGTTTGCCTTTATGGATAAAGATACCCATATAGATATTTTAGAGAACATTAATGAAGAAGAAATTTCATATTTAATGAACAATCTATTCATGGATGATACAGTAGATATTATTAGTGAATTACCTGCAAATTATGTAACAAGAATCTTAAAAAATATACCAGAAGATAGAAGAAAATTAATTAACCATTTCTTACAATATCCAGAAGATACTGCAGGTTCTATTATGACCATAGAATATATGGACTTAAAACTAGGAATGACAGTAAAAGAGGCAATAGATAGAGTAAAACAATTTGCTGTTAAAAAAGAAACTGTTAACAATTGCTACTTATTAGACGAAAAGCGAAAATTAATTGGTGAAGTGACCCTAAAAGACCTAATCCTTGCTGAAGATATTGAGCTAGTTAATAACATAGCAAATGAGGATGTTATAAAAGCTAATACCATGACCGATACTGCTGAGATAGCTCAAATGTTTACCAAATATGCTATCTTGAGTTTGCCTGTAGTGGATGCGGAAAATAGATTAGTAGGAATTATTACCGTTGATGACGTAATGGAATTAATTGAAGAAGAAACCTCTGAAGAAATGGGTAGAATGACTGGTACAGCACCTTTAGAAAACCCTTATATGAAAACAAGTGCCTTTAAGTTGGCTAAAAACAGGATAATTTGGCTTTTAGTGCTTATGATAGGTGCAACTATTTCTCAGCTTATAATTGGCAAATATGAGGATTTCTTGACATCCTATGTAGTATTAGCAGGTTTTATGCCTATGTTAATGGATACAGGTGGAAATACCGGTTCTCAAACGGTTACATTAATCGTAAGGGGATTGGCAATTAACGAAATTAAGGCAAGCGATGTCTTTAAAGTATTATTAAAAGAAGTAAATGTTGCTTTACTCATTGGGTTTTCCCTTGCTTTAGCAAATTTCTTAAAACTCTTCTATTTACAAAATATTAGTTTAAAGGTCTCATTAACTGTTTCTTTAACCCTAATTTTTACAGTCTTAATATCTAATATATCAGGTGCAATACTACCATTTGTAGCAAGAAATGCAAAAATGGACCCAGCTGTATCAGTTTCACCACTGATAACTACAATTGTAGACGCATTTGCTATTTTAGCTTATTTTATGATTGCTAGACTTTTATTGGGATTTTAGAAGATTTATTTGTTTTTAATGTTAATATATATTAAAGCTTATACGAAGATAAAAAAATGGAAATAAACTGGAGAAAATGAAATAAATAGGAGAATATATATGAAAATAGTACTAACAGACTCAGTTTCAATTGTATCAAAAGACATAGATTTGAGTATATTTGAGCAATTTGGAGACTTTATTATATATGAAGATACATCTAAAGAAGAGCTTTTAGAAAGAGTCAAAGATGCTAATGTAATACTTTGTAATAAGACATACATTGGTAGAGAGATAATTGAAAGTTGTAAAAACCTTGAATACATAGGTATTTTTGCTACAGGCTTTAATAATATTGATTTAGAAGCAGCCAGTGAAAATAATATAGTTGTAAGTAACGCAGGATCTTATTCAACCAATGCAGTAGCTCAACAAGTCTTTGCTTATATTTTAAATCATTACATGCAGTTAGATAAATATTCTGACTATGTAAACAAAGGTAAATGGAAAGAAAGCAAAACCTTTGCAGTATTTGATTTTCCAACCCATGAATTAGCTGATAAAAACATTGGAATAATTGGATATGGAAATATTGGTAAAAAGGTTGCACAAATTGCTAAAGCTTTTGATATGAATGTCTATGTATATTCAAGACGAGATCCACAAGATAAAAATGTCAAATTCCTTGATTTAAAAAATCTTTTAGCAGTATCAGACATCGTGACAATACATACTCCTTTAAATGAGCAAACTAGACACATGTTTAATGATGATACTTTCAAATTAATGAAAAGAAATGCCATATTAATCAATACTGCAAGAGGAAGCATTATAAAAGAAGAATCCTTAAAAAAGGCTTTAGAAGAAAATATAATTAGTGCAGCTGCAATAGACGTTCTTAAAAAAGAGCCAATGTTACCAGACAGTATTTTATTTAATGTAGAAAATCTTTTAATAACACCACACACAGCCTGGGCGCCAATTGAGACAAGACAAAGGTTAGTAAAGATTGTAGCAAAGAATTTAGAAAACTTTATAAAGGGTAATCCAAGTAACGTTGTAAATCCTTAAGAGAGAAAAGGCTAAAAACATAGAAAAATAAGAGAAGTGGCTAAATAAGGCCATTTTCTTGTATATATGTCTTTTTTACTCCCCCTGATTAGACAAAATTATCATTATGTCTAATCATTACATAAATTTAATACCACTCTCCTCTAGAATATTTATTGGTTATACAAATAATTTATCTAGCTTTACTAAGTGGTATTTAATCTTTTAAATTCTTCTAGCCTTAGAAAAAGTTAACTTAGAAGCAAAACCATTGAAATAAGAAATGTTATACTCCACTTGATTACCGGTTCTTCCAAATAAATATGTTTCAACTTTAAACAATGGTGTACCTTCAATTAAATCCATTTCCTTTGCAATTGTCTTATCTGCATTAACTAATTCAATATCAACCTTTGCATTGGTTGGATCTAAAGGATATTTCCCTACAAGCAAATCTATTGAGTTTGCATTTCTATCAAGCAATTCTTTACCATTTGGAAAATAATTTAGGGGTAAATATGATATTGAATATGCTTTAATATTGTCTTTTGTTGTAATATAAGTGATTTTATTGTAGTCATCATGATACAAAGCATTAGAATCCATTTTAAACTTTTCTTTTAGCTCTGGCCAAGCAGTTAGAGTACTAGACTCTATTATCTTTCTATTAGATACATCAATAGCGTCTAATAAACAGTATAAAAAGCCTTTTGTATGGTCATAATCTACTACATGATTAAAGTTGGACACAAAAGTCCCCTTCCCTTTAACCTTAACTAAATAATTTGTATTAACCAATTCAGCTAAAGCTTGTCTAACTGTAGGTCTTGATAAAGAAAACTTTGCTGCTAATTCATTTTCTGATGGAATTAAATCACCAGGCTTGTATATGCCTTCTTTAATTTCTTTTTCTAATTCTGTTTTTAACTGATAATATAATGGTACTGAACTATACTTATTTAACATCTTACTTTACCTGTCCTTACAAGATAAGTAGATAATATCATACAAGCTTACTATATACAAGTAAGCTTGATTGTTTTTGAATATATATTTTAGAATATTATTTTTGCTTAAAATTTAGGTTATTCAATAAAGTTATCTTGCTTATTAATTAGTTCTTCTAAAATTGCTATTTTAACACAGGTTACAAAGAGCTTTAGGGCGTTTTCTAACTCTTTAAGATCAGGAAATGTAGGTGCAATACGTAAATGACTATCATTAGGATCAATTCCATATGGAAAGGTATCCCCTGCTGTTGTCATTATTAATCCAGCATCTTTACATAGATTATAGGTCTTTTTAGCACAATTACTCATTGTATAAAGAGATACAAAGTAACCACCTTCAGGTTTTGTATAGAAAAGATATTTTTCATAATCTTTAAGTTCTTTTTCTAAAATAGAAAGGGTTAAATCAAATTTAGGTCTATTAAACTTAGCTAGTTTTTCCATATGGCTTTCAACATCCTCTTTTGTCTTAAAAACAAGAGCATGTCTATACATATTCATTTTGTCATAGCTAATAGTTTTATACTTAAAGTGACTTAAGATATAGTCAATATTATCCTTAGAAGATGCTATTAATGAAACTCCCCCACCTGGAAATGTAATCTTACTAGTAGAAGAAAATTGATAGACTCTATTGGGATTTCCATATTGCTCACTTAATTTAATAATATTAGCAATTCTATTTACCTTACCTTCAACTAAATGGTGAGTAAAATAGGCATTGTCCCAAAAGATTCTAAAGTCTTTTGCTGCTTCCATTTTTGCTAATCTTTCTACAGTTTTATCAGAATATACAAAACCATCAGGATTACTGTATAAGGGTGTGCACCAAATTCCCTTTATATTTGGAAAGTTTGCAACTAGACTTTCAACTATATCCATATCAGGACCATCTTCTCTCATAGGTACGCTAATAAGGTCGAAACCTAAGTGTTCAGCCATCATAAAGTGTCTATCATAGCCTGGACTTGGACAAAGCATTTTCATAGATTCTAACTTACCCCAAGGCATTTCACTATCTTGGTTGCCAAACATTATATTAAGAACCAAAAGATCGTACATTAGGTTTAATGAAGAGTTACCGCCAATAAAAAGATTGTCATCTTCTAAGTCTAATAGATCTGCAAATAGATGTCTTAATTCACTAATTCCAGCTAATAGCCCATAGTTACCTACATCAAGTTTATCTTGACCTTTTCTTTGCATATAAAAGTTATTTTCAGTTTCTGCTTTTTGAAATATATCAGATACAAAATCTATTTGTTCGCTGGCAGGCTTGCCTCTAGAAATATCTAACTTAATATTTTTGTTCTTAAATTCATTATATACTTTTAATTCTTTTTCTAATTCCGCTTTTAAATTCATAAAATCCCATTTCAAAATCATTTCGGTTAATTATATCACACTTACAAAATATTTTTCACAAAAGTTTTTCTATGTATAGGGCAAATTCCATGTTTTTGAATGGCCTCTATATGCTCCTTTGTTCCATAACCCTTGTTGTTTAAAAAACTATATTGAGGATATTTATCATGATAATCGGCCATTATTCTATCTCTTGTAACCTTTGCTACAATTGAAGCAGCTGCAATACTAATAGACCTGGCATCCCCTTTAATTAAAGGTGTTTGATTAATGGATATGTCATTAATGATAAAAGCATCAGATAAAATATGATCACATACAAGGTTTGTAGACTCTATAGCCTTTTTCATAGCTAAATTATCAGCTTTACCTATATTTATATCATCTATCTCTTTTTGGTCTACAATACCAATCCCTATAGCTAAAGCTTTTTTAGTTATAACATCAAATAAATGCTCTCTTCTTTCTTCAGTAAGCTTTTTAGAATCATCTATGCCATAGATATAAAAGTTGTCTGGTAATATGACGCAGGCTGCAATTATAGGACCTGCTAAAGGTCCCCTTCCAGCCTCATCTACTCCTGCTACAAAGGTGTTGCCCATCCTTTTAAGGTCATTTTCAAAAATATGTAAATGATTTAGTCTTGTTTTTTCATTTTCAATTAAATTATTGAGTTTTTCGTAATATTTGTGATTAGGAAATTCCTGTAATAATGCTTTACAAGAAGATAGGTCTTTACCAAAAAATTCTCTTCTTATTTCACTAAAATTCATTAGCTTCCTCTAAGGATATTCTTCCTAATCTACCTGCTCTAAATTCATCAATTAGATTCAAAGAGGCCTTAAGTATATCTGGCTCATTTCCTGTTTTTATATAATTTCTATTTATAGAAATCTGCTTAATTATATTGGCTGCTATATCATGTAGAATCTCTCTATCTAAGCTATATCTTTCTATTAATCCTTGGGGATATTTATCTTTTAAAAAGTTGACCAAATCTAATGAAAGCAGTTCCATATCCAAAATATCATCATTAATTGCACCAGTTAGTGCTAGATTAAGACCTGCCTTAGGTGCTAATTTAGGCCACAAAAGCCCTGGAGTGTCCAAAAGATGAATATTTTTATGTATCTTAATCCATTGTCTATCCCTAGTAACCCCTGGCTTATTTCCAGTTCTAGCAGGGGCTGAATTGGTTATTCTGTTTATGAAGGTAGATTTTCCAGAGTTGGGAATACCGGTAATCATAGCTTTTACAGGCCTTCTTTTCATACCAAGAGCTTTTTCTTTTTCATATTTATCTTTCATAATAATATCTGTGATATTGAAAAATTCTCTTACCCCCTCCCCCGTCATGCTATTAACTTCTACACAATAGTTATCTTCTTTCTTAAAATATTCAAGCCAATCTCTTGTTATTTTAGGATCTGCTAAGTCAAACTTGTTGAATAATAGTATTCTTTTTTTATTGTGAAACAATTGTTTTAAGTCAGGGTTTCTAGAAGAATAAGGTATTCTGGAGTCTAAGATTTCTACAACAAAATCCACCGCCTTAATATTCTCGGTTATAACCTTTTTGGCCTTTTTCATATGGCCAGGATACCAGTTTATATTAGTTAAGTTTTCCATTCTTACCTCCTTATTTCTAAGATTCAATGTATCTAATCAATAATGATGTTTGTCCCAGTCTTGCCTTCAATAGCCTCTTTAGCTTTGTCTAATGATGTAATAATTGCTTTTTTTTCTGTTTTAGATACAAATGTAAGAGCTGCTTGTATTTTAGGTAACATTGAGCCTTCTGAAAATTCACCATTTCTTATGTAGTTATTTGCCTCTTCTATAGTAACAGTGTCCAAGGCCAATTGGTTTTCTTTTCCATAATTAATATATGCCTTTGGTACAGCTGTTAAAATAAGCAATATGTCAGCATTAAGGTCAATAGCAAGTTTTGCACTGGTTTTATCCTTATCTATAACTGCAGATATACCTTCAAAGCCTTCCTTTTTTTTAATTACAGGTATTCCCCCGCCACCTCCAGCTATGACTATAGAGTCTTTACTTAATTTTTTAATACTCTCTATTTCAATTATCTCTATGGGCTCAGGGGATGCTACTACTCTTCTATATCCTCTACCTGCATCTTCTACATATTTAAAGCCTGTTTCTTTCTCTTTTACTTCAGCCTCAGTTTTTGAATAAAAGATACCAATTGGCTTTGTAGGATTTAAAAAAGCCTTATCATCTTTATCAACAAGTACTTGTGTAACTAGGGTTACACATTCTTTGTTAAGGTTTCTTAACTTTAGCTCATTACTTATAGCTTGTTGCAAATGATAACCTATATAGCCTTGGCTCATGGCACCACACTCAGCAAAAGGCATATTAAGATTATTTAGACCTTCTTTTGCTAAGCCAAAGGCCATATTAATCATTCCTACTTGGGGTCCATTTCCATGAGTTATAATCAGTTCATTTCCCAGTTCTACTAAATCAACTAAACTCTTACTAGTTTCTTTAACCAATTCTAGCTGTTCTTTGGGATTATTTCCTAAGGCATTTCCACCTAGTGCTACTACAATTCTTTTTTTCATAAACAATGCATTTTCTTTCTATAAATTAAATACAAAATAATATTTAGTATATATTATCACTTTAGTTTTTTCATACCAAGAAATATTTTAAATCTATATTTTATATCCTTATACTTATCAACAAATTAGCAAACATCAATCAACTAGAGAAACATCTACTATCTCATTAATGAAGCCTTCCTTGTAACTTACTAGAAGCTTATCTCCTATATTTACAAAGGGTAAAATGACATCATTAACCTTAATAGAGACCTTGTATTTAAGTCCTTCTGTGTCTTGTATATAGTAAAATGTTAAACCATCTACAACAGTTTGATTAAAGAATTTAATCTCAATTTCTTTTGTATGTAATTCATCATCAAAGCTTAAATTTGGATTAGATTTAAGATAAACCTCAGCACCATATTCAATACCTTTAGATACTTCTGTTACACTTACCTTTTGGTAGTCCTCTAAGTCAACAAAGGCATACATCTTAACTAGACCTGCATTATCTTTTAAAGAGATAATGTATGTAGGCTTGTTATTTAGGTTTACTAGTATAGGAAAGGTTGGCACATAGTTCATCTGTTGAACCTGGCCTCTAGCTGAATCCATAGCAGAATACTCTTCAGCTCCAGGGACCTTATATAATTTTGTTTCTTTAGTTCTTAAATTAGTTAGAACAAAACCAATATTTGACTCATCCCTTCCTCTTGAGGTTATGCCGGTGGTTAAATATATTCCGTCATCTTGAATAAGGTAATTATAGCCTTCGGTGGTTGTGACAACATTTTTTTGTCCAATGGTAGCATTGAAAAATCCATGCCTATATTTTCCCCAGTGGTCTAATTGCTCTAGTACTAAAAATGGGTTATATACATTGTCTACCCAGCTAGGAACATCTTCTACAGCATATTTTTCACTAGATCCATCAATGGGATTGAAGATTATAACATGGCTGACATCTTCCATTTTCCCAATCCCTTTATACTTTAAAACTGGAACTATCCAGTATGGATTTTTATCATCATCAATTTCAAAGGTAAAGTTTCCAAATATATCAAAAGGATAGCTAAATCTTAGTTTCCTATCCAGATTTCTTCCTAAAGGAGCACTGTAAGCATATTTAATGCCCTTATCTAATCTTTCTAAGGTTGACTTACCTGTTACAGAATCTACTCTGATATAGCCTGTAATCCCTTCTTTTCTATTGGTAAAGGATTTAATAAGGTCATCATATTCTAAGGGTGTAACCCTTTCTATTTGGTTTCTAAACATAATTTGAGTGTAAACACTTGATACATCATATTGAGAAACTAACTCAGGCATCTGGCCCATGGTCCTATCACCTAAATTTTTTGAAGAGTCCTTGTCCAATAAGGCAATTTTGCTAAAGTCAACCTGGCTTACATCCTCTTCAAAAATACCTGATTCGTCCACTTGGATTCTATTGGCATATTGTGAAGACATGAAAAAAGGAGATATTATTAAGTTGATTAAAAAGATAAGACCAATAATAACTACTGCAGCTAAAAAAATCTTAGGAATTAACTTATAGGTTTTAAAGATACTTTTTCTTTGTTCAAAGTTGTTTCCGCTCTTAAAAAAGTCAAGAAGTTCACTTAGACCAAAAAGCATTACAAATAAAGCTAACATTAAAACAATAGTAAACCAAAACAAGGGTGATTTTAAATTAATTGGTGGCAATACTAAATAGTAATAAGCTCCGACTATTAATAGGTATATTAGTATATTTTTAATAAGTTTTTTGTTTTTCATGATTTTTACCTCTCTAAAGCATTATAGCATATAAAAAAGACAGGCTAAAAAGAAGTATAAGGTAGTGTTAATTAGTTTGTGTTTCAGCCCATCCAAGCTAAGGATTTTGATAAATTAAAATTGCTAAAGTTCATTAAAGTCTAAACTTACTAACTGACAAATTTGTAATTATCTTAACAAAAGTTTA
>Ga0265293_10003634_pt1 | contig 28417 bp, 23 predicted proteins | sample Munlanlewell138R_FD_192505 | JGI IMG/M metagenome (GOLD analysis project Ga0265293, IMG submission 192505) | Leachate microbial communities from a municipal landfill in Southern Ontario, Canada - Leachate well 138R | ecosystem: Engineered > Solid waste > Landfill > Unclassified | place: Canada... | reverse complement strand
TGTAAAAACTAATCCTTTTTATAAAGAAAGAGTGGAGTTGAAAAAGAAAAATCAACTTGCGTTAAAATAGATTTTAAAATGACATAACGATTATGCTTTCATATAGATTTCTATTTGACATAATAGGGATCAGCTCAAAATCGCCTTATTAACAATCTCTACAAAAAACATTCGCTCCTTTTACGCCTCTAAAAATGCCAATGGTTAATCCCAAAAGGAAAAAAACTATTGAAACAAAATTTATTTTTTTTGTTTTCACTTGAAAAACCCTGTAAATATTACTTTTTGTTTGGTTCAAACCATATTTCAACATCAGCGTCAAAAACTTTATTTGACTGGGATACTGGTATGGTGAAGATATCATCTTTTATCGGTTGGTTGACTCGTAAAGTTTTCGGATCTATCTTCATAAGAGATATTTGAGCAATTTTGTTATTTGCAAAATATTCCTTACCTTCTATTCGAATAGGTATAATTATCTCTCCACTTTCTCCATTATATTTTCTAACCTCTAAAACTCTTGTTTCCACCCTTTGGTTAAGGTGATTTATTCCCTCCCAATAAATCGGGTAGTAATTTAAATCTTTTGCAAAGAAGACTTTATAATGAATATCTTTTCCCCCTAAGCCCTCTGATTTTTTGAATTTTAAAAGTATTCCTTGATATCCAAGCATATTTCTTTCGCTACCGATCCCTGTTATTTTGTCTGCTAAAGATAACCAAGTCTGAGGATTTTGGAATGGGTCTATCTTAAGATGTGCGGTCACACTTTTAGAAAAAGCAAATAGAAATGGTGCAAGTAGTGGATTCAGGTTATTATAAGGATTTACTGTCTCGGTATGTTTGGATATATAAAGAATTGGCTCCTTCCTTATATGAAGTTTTTGATATAAAGTGCCGTTATAAGCAGTAATTTCAAGAGTATCTTTGTCCGCGCTAAAATCATAAAAAGATACTTCACTTCGATATTTTAAGCCATTAGAGACAAATTTCATTTCAACTTCAATGGTATCTCTTGACAATTTTTGTATTTGGTATGCTTCTTTACTTAATGTAAGCATTGTAAAGGATTTAAATTCTATGGAAAGAATCCTCTGAAAATAATTTTGTTGATAGAGCAAAATTGATTTTGTTATTGACTCCATTTCATCAGAATTTTGGGACAATAACAAACCATTACTTAACATCAAAACAGAAAGAATGATTGTCCCTGTTTTTAAAAACTTTGATAGTACTAACTGGATTGACCAAGTGTTTTTTCCCTGGCATATTTTTTGACAGTCAAAAAAAAATCTTTTATGAAATCCTTTTAACATTTTTCTTTGTTCTCTATGCATAAATTTATACTTTCTCATTTTTATTACTCCCTGTTTATTGATAGCATTCTGGATTCAACCAAGCTTGATTTCCTCCGCAACCACCGGCAGGAATTACACATACAGTAAGTGTCCCTACAAATTTTCTTCCACATTGATCCTCAAGAGGAGAATAATCTGATTGCACTCCACAAGGAGCTGGCGCCCAAGCTTGTAATCCTCCAACGTTATAACACACACTTCCAAGTAACCATTCACAATCTAAGTCTATTGCACAAGACGTCTTTATTCCACATGTTACCGAATAACCCTTTTGTCCCCAAAATGTCAAATTCAAGGAAAGTACTACCATAACTAAAATTAACAATTTTTTCCGAGACGACTTTATAGATCCATATTGCATTTTTCTCACCTCCTATAACCCTGCTTACAAAAATTGAAATCCCTTATTTATAATTAATCTCTGTTCCGTATATAAACTCCTTACTTTTTATCATTTTACCGTGTTCCCAATATATTACTTTAATAATCTTTCCATCCTTATCAAAAAAGCTTTGTTCGTCATGACGGTTTCCTTCATCATCATAATTTACTTCACAATGTTTAATTCCATCAGTATCCCAAATAATCCACTTCCCAACAAATTTCCCATTGTGCATTGCGCCTTGTGCTCTTTTTTCACCTGTTTTGTAATACTGAGTGACAACTTCATTTTGCTGTATATTCTCCCTTCCTTTAGAAAAGTTGTTCAGAATTTCATCAGCTGAAGAATTATTAATAGTACGGTTTCTGCATCCGCAAAGTAGAAAAAAACAATAACCCATAAAAATAGCTACAAAAACTGAATTTTCAATTTTCATCTGATGCCTCCATAAAATTTTTAATCATGGATTTTCTAATAATATCATCTGGATACTTCTGAAAATATTCTTTCCATATTTCTTTTGTTTTTTTTAAATTACCCTTTTCTCTGTAAAGGAGCCCAAGCGTAAAAAGAGCATCTTTTTCATAATTCCCTTTTGAAAATTTTTCTATCATTTTTTCGGCAATTATGATTGCTTTATCATATTCTTTAAAAAATCTGTAACCAGAAATTATATCCATATAATTTTTTTCAGTAAGTATATCTTCGTGTTCTTTTATTAATATTTCATAATATTCGTTCATTTTTTTTATATCCACATTCTCCTTGAAAATCTTTCCCAATTGGAAATATCCCTCTTTAGCAACTGATGTATCTTTGAAATTTCCTACTGTTAATAATCGATAAAGAGTAATTGCTTCGCTTATTTCCCCTTTGTCTCTCAACCCGTCCGCCTGTTGTTTCAGCCATTGCGCCTGTTGTTCCTTATCATTCGGATATTTCAGTGCCGCATATTCCTTCATTGCGCGGTGTTTTTCCGGGTATCGCGCCTGTTTGTCGTAACTGTCTGTCATCATGTGATAGGTTTTTTGCAGGAGTTCCGCACCGGCGGTTGCTTTTTTCTCCGTTATCTGTTCGAGCAGGTCTGTTATCTCTTTGTAGTTCGGGATGCTTTTTATTGACGGTCCTTCTTTCGGGATCCTGGTGTAGGCTATCTCTGTTTTTTGGTATACGACCTCGGGTGTTTTTACTTCGGTAGGATATTTTTTCAGGTAATCTTCACAGAACGTCACTATTTCGTCCTCTGTTTTTCTCTCTTTTTCCATGATAAACAGATAATATTCTGCCTGGCTGGATACCTCCCTTAGGTGACTGCCCGCCGCGCGTTTCAGTCTTTCTTGTGCCTGTTCTCTCTTTCCCTGTTCCAGATAGAGTCTGCCTGTCTCCAGTTCCGCCTCAGGCTTACGCCTGCTTACCGGGTATTCTTTCATCAATTCTTCAAGTCTCTGCAATGCTTTTTCCTGCGCTTTGAGTTTGATATGACACATCCCTGTCTTGTAAAGAACTTCCTCCCTTTCTCGTGTTTTCTTTGTCTCCTGCTTCAGGTATCTTTCAAAGAATTCCACTGCCCGCATGTAGTTGCCGTGTTCGTATTCTTTTTCCGCGTTCTCCCGCCAGTCGTATCGTATGCTTTTTATCTGTTCACTGGGAACGGTTACTTCTCCCATGGGTATTTTTATCCTTACCGCGGTATCGGTCTCTTCCAGGATTATGCCTTTCAAGGTTCTATCTGTTGTAAGTATCACCTCATCTCCATACACTGCACCTATCCAGCAGATTATTATCATCGGGATGATTGCTTTTTTCATTTTCTCTCTGTGTGGATCAAAAAGAGTCTTGTTATGTCCAGCCTGTCTATCGGCAGTATCAGGTTGTCGCTCTGCGTGGGAGAGATCAGGGTTTCTTTCGTCTGGTGTGCGGTTACTTCCGTTATTTTTTGTATCTTCAGCCATGGTGGTATCTTGAGTTTTGCCGTGAAGTGTTCTTTCGGGTGATGGAGGAAGGGTTTCTTTCCTTCTTCAAAGGAACTGGTATGGTCGTTGTTCACCAGTATCAACACGATTCCTTTGTCTCCGCAGAGCAGGGTGTATGCAGTGACTTTTTCTGTATCCGTCTGTGCCAGCGCAACTGGTTCGCTGATCACAAGATACTCCTTGAGCGCCTGGAGTTCACGGTTGATTCTGCCTATCTCTGCCTCTAAAGAGGGATTTGCGGGATACCCTGTTTTCTGGTTGGCAACGTAGTACCATATCCCTTTGCTTCCTTCGCCTATCTGCGACCAGACGATGATCCGTTCCTCTTCAGGCGTGGGGAATCTTGTCCCCCTGTAGGTGAATGCCTCCGGGATTGTCCACAGAGGCCTTGGTTCAGACGCACGTTTTCCCAATGCGGCAAAATAGGCGTTTTTTTCAGGCGGGTTGCGGTAAAACACGATCTCATACGGGTTAACAACACCTATATCGGTAAGTTCTCCATACACAAAATAGCAGTCCGGTTTCTGATGCTCGCAAAGATGAATTAAGGTTGGATGGGTGGGATCATATTCATAGCATACCTTTGCCTGTTCAATGATTTCTTTGGCACTTGTCCCTACAATCTGCTTTTTGCCGCCATCCACACATACCGGATCTGTAAGCAGTTGATATGCCTTGAAAGGGGGTTCATTCTTATAATTCTGGAATGCCTCTTTGTTCTTGGGATACCGCATCTCAAAGTGTTCAGGGCCAAAGCCCAGTTCCGTCCTTACATCTTTCCCCCACGCCGCGATCGGAAAATGGGAATACACCCTGCTGATTGATTGAACGGTACAACCTTTGTCAGTTGTTACGCGAAACGAGAGATACCTGCCGGGACGAGGCGGACTCTTTGGGGTGTAGATAATCAGTGCTTTTGCGGAAGGAAGAATCGTAGATTCAGGAATATAGCAATCATGTGTGATATCTTGCTCCTGACAAAAAAGACGGGTTATCTCTACTGGCTTGGTACCAATGTTTACAAGGTAAAGATATACCTTTTTGTAGTCGTTAGCAAACCCGATGAAAGAGAATTTTATCTCTGGCGGGACAGGCACTATAACAGTATCTATTGTTTCTCCGTTGCTGAGCAATGCGGATATACGGATGAGTTTGTTGGTGTACCATCGCGGCTTTATCTTCAGGTTGGCACATTCTCCTGGCGCGATCACCGGCGGGACGGTCTGATGCCAGAGGCAAAAGTCATTCGGGATGGTGTCCATCTCGATCCCGTTATAAAAGACTTTTTCCACCTTCACCGTCTGATTCGATGGGTTGTGAAAAAAGAGGTGTATCGTGCCTCTATCAAGGGAGTGCGTTTTTCTGAAGTATGCGCCGATGAGGGTCTGAGATGAATGGCAAGAGGCAACAAACAATAACAAGATGAAAGCTGTTTTTGCTTTTTTCATCTTATAAAGATGATACCCGGCTTTTGAAGAAAATGTCAAAATCAGGGCTTTATATAAAAATATGAATGAGAGAACGGAGAAAATGCAGGGAATCCTTTAAAGATCTATACCAAACAACCTCATCTCTCTTACATTCGATTTGTAAGATATTCTATAAGCGCGGCGGCATTATTATACCGTGTCTCCTTTGAAGCATAGAGAAGTGTTACCTTTCCTTTACGCAAGGCCACACGAACTTCATCCAATAACTTTTCAGAAGAATCCAATTCGTCAAAATATCTTTTTTTGAACTCTTCCCACCTCTCTGGATCATGAGAAAACCACTTTCTTAGCGACTCACTTGGAGCAATCTCTTTAATCCAAAGATCAACCCCCGCGCGTTCCCGACTTATTCCGCGGGGCCAAAGACGATCTACAAGAATCCTTATCCCATCCTCTTTTTCCCGTGCCTCATAGATTCGTTTCATCTGAATCTTCATCTTTTCGGCTCCTTGTCAGTCATCACAAAAAAACCGACCTCTCTCTTTCTTGCTGGTATAGAAATCTTTCTTCCATTGGTATCACAGAAGCTGTTCTTATTGTCGCTACAATGATACTCCCTTTCTTCCTTTCAAAAATCCCTATTATTCAGGGTTAACGCTTCCTTGCAAGCTCTTCCACTTCCATAAAAGGAAGAAATGGAAGAGAAGAAACAAACCGTTCTGCACAGGGAAAAGAGCCGATGTTCTTCATACTATGCGCATCCGAACCCACCGTAAAAGAAAGCCCATGTTCAAAGGCAGATTCCACCACCTGCGAATAACTTTTTCCAAATGCGCTCCCTTCTATCTGCCGAAGAAAAGATTCATTTAATTCAAAGGCAACATTTCCTTCCTTCATTGCAAGAAAAAGCCGTTCAAAATCCTTTAACACAAAACCGGAAAAATCTGTAATCCCGCCATTTTTTGTGATAAACCTTCCTGGATGCGCAAACACCTGTACCTGAGGAAGAAGCGCAATCTTCTCCATGGTATCAAACCATGCGGCATACTCTCTTCTTGCCTCCTCTTTTGAAATTTCTCTCGCCTCATTCCATCCATACAATGAAGTAAAACATCTATGCACTCCCACCAAAACAGGAAATAATGATTCTGTCTCAATCTCCTCTCCCATAATTTTTCCTCTGCGATCATAATCAGGATCTGCCTCCATCCCTGTTAGGATACGCATAGAATCACTATTGCTCTTCATTGCCGCGGCCTCGGCTGAAATTTTTTCAAAATGGATAGCGTCCATTATAGGGTCCCTAAAATGCTCGGTAAGAGCAATTGTCTGAAGAGACTTTTTTTGAGCATATTCCACTATGTCGCGCACATACATAGATTCTTCAGAATGACCCGAGTAAACCGTATGAATATGCAGATCATAATTCGGAAGAGAACTATTTCTTCTATCACTCATCGCATCTCCTTTTCGCCAGACTATAAAAATAAAGAGTAAAGAAATCCCTTTCTTGTAGAGAGGTAAAACCTCATCTCTCTTCTTCACCTACTTCGTATATTCTTTCCTTTGAAAATTCTATCTTACCATGATAACGAAAGTTTTTCAGTCTTTTTTGCCTCTTTCCAAAATTAGACCTTCCATTTGCTTGTTCTCTGCCATGTTCTAGCCAATTCCACCACTCACTTCGTATTATTTCCATAGAGAAAAATGGAGAAAGAGAAGTTCAATGGTACAATAGCAAATATAGCGATTGCAGTATTCTGCTATGCAAAAGAAACGCTTCTTCACAACCGGAGAGTATAAAATGAAAAAAAGTATCAATATGTGGGCTGTGCGACAAGATATGCCGTATGAGCAGGCAATCGGCCGCATCGCAGAAGCAGGGTTTGAAGCAGTAGAACTAAACATTTCTGAAGGAAACGGTTACCTTACGCCTGAAACAACCGAAACACAAATTGAAAAACTTCGTACTACCGCGGTCTCGGCAGGATTAGAAATTGCAAGTCTGTCCACCTCTCTTTTCTGGCAATATCCGCTTAGCTCTGAAAATCTTGAACTTCGCACTAAAGGTATTGCCATAGGGAAAAAAATGATAGAAAGCGCCGCTGGGTTAGGTACTGACTGCATCCTGATTGTTCCAGGCGCAGTGAAGGCAGAGTATGAGAAAAACGATGTAGTCTCCTATGACGCGGCATGGAACAATAGCCTTGACTCATTGCAAAAGCTTATTCCTATCGCGGAACAACACAAAGTTTGTATTGGTATTGAAAATGTATGGAATAAATTTCTTCTCAGTCCCCTTGAAATGAAAAGATTCGTTGAAGAACTCTCCTCTCCCTTTGCAGGTGTTTACTTTGATGTGGGAAACGTACTCGTAAACAGCTTTCCGGAGATGTGGATCCGTATCCTTGGCTCCCTTGTAAAAAGGATCCATCTGAAAGATTTTCGGACTGGCGCGGGAAATTCATGGGGTTTTGTCGGTCTTCTTGAAGGAGATGTAAACTGGCCTGAAGTAATTAAAGCTCTTCAGGATATCGGATACAGTGGATACCTTACTGCAGAAGTAGGACCATACCGCCATTATCCGGATGCGGTTCTTTTCCATACCTCGTATAGCATAGATAGAATTCTCGGAAGGAAATAACTGCTCGCTCAGAGTCTTTTCTGGAATAATACGGATCAGTATTGCGTCTCTTTCTATCCCTTATATGCTGTATTACCGTATTCTAAAGGCAAGTGCCGCGAATACCTTGGCATCTATTACCATATTGGGGATCAAGGCATATTCATTCGGCGCATGCGCTTTCATATCAACCTTTGTCCACACTACCGCGGGGTACCCTGCCTGCCTTACAAAAGAAGCCACTGTCCCCCATCCTACTCCGCGTATTTTAGGTGATACCTTTACGATTTCTTTTACAGTCTTTGCAAAGAGACGTACAAAGGGATCTTTAGGATCTGTTTCTGTAGATTCCTCTCTCTGAATCGGCGTAAAAGAAAATTGCGCTCCGGTTTTTCTTTCAATCTTTCGGGCAAGAGATTCAAATGCCTTTATTACCGTTGGAAGAGGATGACATGGCAGTACCCTGCAATCTAAAAAGAAGGTATCTGTTCCGGGAATCGTATTAATATTAGGAACATTTGCCAATCGCTTTGTAGGTTCAAATGTAGAAGAAGTAGGATAATAGTTCGGATTTTTCTCTCTAAACTTTTTCCGAATTTCCTCCATTCCCGCAATAAAAAGTGATCCTGCCTCCATCGCATTAATCCCTTCCTGCGGCCGACTTCCATGGCATTGTTTTCCAAGAACCTCTACCTTAAGCCATAAAATGGCTTTTTCCGCAACCTCAATAAGACTTCCATCAGAAACCCCGCCATCTGGAATCACGAAGATATCGCCTTTTCTAAAAACCTTTCTTTTTATAAGATACCGCATTCCATAGGCGCTCGTTGTTTCTTCATCAGCCACCGCAAGAAACACCAAATCTATAGCGGGCTGTACGCCAAGTTGTAACAAGGCTTTCAACGCAAAAAACGAAGCGGCCATATCTTGACCATTATCTTGAGACCCTCTGCCAAATATCTTTTTTCCCTTTATTACAGGTGTAAAAGGGTCGGTCTTCCATAATCCAAGATCACCGGGAGGAACCACATCAAGATGAGCGGCAAACCAGAGCCGGCGTGACCGATCTTTTCCCTTTATAACTGCCACAACATTAGGTCGGGGCCCATCTGGACTTGGACTGTCATACCGCTTTACTTCGTCAAATCCCGCCTCCCGGCAGAGCGTCTCGACATATTTTGCCTTCTCCATCTCGCCCTCTCCGCCAGACATCGGACCCACTGCAGGTATCTTAATAAGATTACATAACATCTCTACCATCTCTTCTTCCATTCCTTCTATTGTTGCAAATAATTCTGCTTCTCGCACCATACATGCTCCCAGTAATAAAAAGTATTTCCTTGTAGTATGGTCAGGTATTCTTCAAAAGAAAAGAAATTTTTACTATCTCTACTCCCTCTTTTAACGCAAGCATTCTTCCATCCGCACAGAGATATTCGGGAAAGAACGTTCCGTCTCCAGCGCCCTCCAATGGCATCAGCGTTCCTGTCAAGACATTCAGCACCATAAGACCTGCCTCCGACCAGAAACAAAGATTCTCCGCATTAAGAAAGACCGCCTTTCTAAAAAGGTTTCCCACTCCATCCGGAAGCGTCCCAAAAGAAAGTTCTCCAGAAACCACATTAAAAAGAAAGTATCTGCCTACATCTATCCCTACAGCAAGACCTTCTGGTGACAAAGCGCAGAGATGGAGGCGATCCGCCTTCCAAGGTTCAACCCTTTGCACGATCTTTCGTGATACTGTATCCCAAATAAAAAGTGAAGCAGATTCCGCAATAGGAGTATGGGTTCCCATATCTCCAAAAATCTCGGTTGATCCTACAAGCCATTTCTTGGAAGGGAAAAAATAACAGGCGCTGGGATTATGGCCGGGAAGAAAATCCTGATACACCTTCTTTTCTCCAGATTCCGGAGAAAACGAGGTAATAGCGCCTCCAAGCATACCATAATCTGCCTTTGTGACAAGATAGATATAGCTCCCATCATTCGCCATTGCCACAGGTCTATTCTGGTTATACCCTACTGTTGTAAGCATACGCGGATTCTCACCATACACAAAGGGTTTGAAAGGATCAAAAGCATAAAGAACCGCCTTTCCATACGAAGCGCAATAATAACAGCCATTCAAAAACGTTCCACAGGTTACCTGACCCGTATACTGTGAAATCTTATGAAGAGAAGAACGAGAACATCCGGTCTCTTCTGAAATTACAAACATCTGCATGTTGATAAAATGCGATCCCACAAGTATCTTTCCATCAGGGCTTTCATTCACATACTGAATATGCATCCCGCGTTCTGAAGAAAGATCAAGTTCTTGAACTTTTCTCTCCCCTGTCGCAAGAGACACTCGTATCGCAAGTCCTGCATCGCTAATTCCCACAATATGGTTGTCTTTAATAAAAAAATTCTTCCACTGATTGCCCTTTGGCAATGGTTCGCAGAATGGTTCTGTTACTCCTTCTAAAACACGATAGATTCTTCCTGAAGGATATCCGGAAAAATAAATATCTCTTCCATCCACACCCACTGCATTTGGTTTATCTTCTTCCGACTCAAATGAAAAAAGAGGAGTAAATCGCTCTTTTGAAAGGGAAAAGAGCTCAACCCCTTCCTTGGTTATAAAAAGCAGATCTTCTCCATAATACCCACAAAATCGCAGGGATACTGAATGCTTCGGATCTCCTTCCCATATAAGTTTCTTTTCTGTCATATTCCGCGAATAAAGAAACAAGGAAGGTTTTACTCCTGTAATCCCCACAAGAAGCCCTTGAGGCACCGGAACAAATGTTCTGCCATACAAACCGTTTTGTATCTCTGGTATCGGTTCAAACCTTCGGATAGAGCCTTCTTCAATATCATATTCAATAAATTCAGAGGTTGGATATACCCCCATATAAACTTTTCCAGGAGCCCTTCCGCTTCCCCAGATAAGTTTTCCCTGTGAAAAAGGATGAGCCACCTCTGTAAAGGAATGTGTTCTGGTATCAAACCGCAACAAAGTACCCTGAAACATTCCCAAATAAAGATTTCCATCGCTTCCTTCCTCAAATCCATACCCTCCTGTTATTCCCGGAGGAAGTACAAACTTTTCATACGCAAGGGTAACAGGGTGAATAAGAAAAATGGCCGCACCTCTTCCCGAATCGCCAAAACTCACTACTGCGATTCTCTGCGTAGAATCAAGAAAGAGCGGCTTACTATTGGTAAACTGCAACCTATGCGCGGGCGCGCCTAAAGAAGAAAGTTCTGTAATCCGCGGAACCATTTAAGTCACCCTCCTTTAGAAACAGTGGTAAATAAAGAATCCGCTGTTATATGTCCAATCAATTCCTTAGAATTTTTATCAAGTTCCGCTCGTAAGAGTTTAAGTACCGCTGATTCAGGATAAAAAAATGCGGCATGGCTCCCAAAAAGAATCCTTGAAACAGGAATTGAACGCACCATACTCGCAAGAAGATTCATCCGCTCGCAATACGAAATATCTACAAACACATTCTTCGTCTCTATCCCTATACGGCACGCATCGAAAAAACTGGCGGCTAAAACTACTATCACCGCCTCTATTCTCTTCGCAAAAGCAATCACCTCGTCCACAGAAGGCGGAGAAACCTTCATAAGAAGATGTTGGCTTCGTTCATCTTCAAGACGGATCTGAATCAAGGGAAGCATTCCAAGCGCATACACCCTTTCAACCGCCCGAATAGACCGGATATCAGAAAGTGTATAAGAATGGTATCCGGGAAGAAACCGCACTGCCCGTACTCCGCATTTTTGATATTCTTCAAGCATGCGTTCCCAAGAGAAAAGACAGGGATTAAATACTGGTACCGGCAGAAAAAAAGAATCTCCCCGCACCTCAGAAAAAAGTCGGGTATTCCAAATATCAGGATCAGAAACAAGCACCGCATCCGTTGAAGAAAGGGCGCAAGAGGTAATTCCCGCCTTTATAAGCTTCTTTTTCAATAATGCGGGAGTATCCACATTCAATTGCTGGAAAGGCCATCGGCCATACCAGGCATTCACATCAAATATCACCTATCTTTCCTATTGTAACCGAAAAAGGGTTTTTGCGTTATCCCGAAAAATCAATTTTTTTTCAGAAGCGCGAAGTCGCGCTCCCTTAATCTTTCCAATCTGCGCAGAAAAATCTCTTCCGGGAATATCAGAACCATACAGCACCCGTTCTGCGCCAAGGATTGAAACTGCATACTCCACCGTACCCGCTACAGGCTGTCCGCCCGAAGTATCTGTCCACACATTAAGACAATCCTTAATTGCAAGGGTTCCCCGTTGACTTGCCGAAGTAATATGAGCCATAAGAATCCGCACTTTTGGAAAACGGTGCGCAAGAAGCGCAATATCCTCAGGATCGGACTGATGCGCTCTATTACCGATAATACTGGTATCCCAAGCATGATGCACAAGTACAGTATCAAGTTTTTCTATCTCTTCCATAAGAAAATCGTTGCGGGCATCCGCGGCATTAACCGCAATCTCCAATTTTACTCCGGAAAACCCTTCTTTAAGAATACATCTCTCCAATTCTTCGGTAATAAACCTTTTATCATGCAAAGGATTAAGATGACAAAATCCCACCAGATGGTCAGGCCATTCCTTTACCAATGCAATGGTAAGGTTATTAATGGCACGGATCTGCCATGGCAAAGGATTCCCTCCGAATCGCAGTACATCTCCCAGCAAACAGATCTTTTCTACTTCAAACCAACCTGCCACTCGAAGCATCTCTTTCATCATCCCGAATGGATCGTCATCAAGGGAAGGATGCGCATGCACATCAATAATTCCCATGTTATCGCCTCCATTCCTCAAGATGATCCCTTACAAACTCGTCATCGGTAAGATGAGGGTAATCCCTCCGAACCCTTCTTATTTCCTCTGCCTGCCCCGGTGAAAGCATTACAGAAGAATCAAGCATTATATTATTAGAAAGAAGTCCTTGTTCTTTTAGAACCTCGTGAATGCCCGGAATACATCCTGCAAAGGCATTCTTTGCATCAAAGACAGCACTGTTACAATCTGTAATCTCCACTCCGCGCGAAAGAAGTGAAACAGGAAGTGTATTGCCGCTCTTACGAAGCTGTTTCACCCTATTCAACAACTCCACTGCCCGAAGAGTCCAAAAAGCCCAGTGCCCCAAAAGTCCGCCCGCCACAGTAAAAGATTTCTCTCCAAAGGTAAACAGAGTAAGAAGATCTGCCACAATATTATCGTCATTCCCAGTATAAAGCGCAATATCGGTTCGTCCCGAATCAGCAACCGCCCGTATCAATTCAATAGTATGGTATCTATTAAAAGGAGCGATTTTTATCGCCACCACATTTTCAATCTCTGCGAATTGCCGCCAAAAAGAGTAGCCAAGCTTCATCCCTCCCACTGCAGGCTGAAGATAAAACCCCATTAGGGGAATCACACGAGCAACCGTCCGGCAATGTGCGATAAGTGCGTCATCAGAAGCGCCTGCCATCGCAGAGAGACTTATCAAGCCCGCATGATACCCTAAACGAACCGCTCCCTCCGCCTCTTGCACTGCCTGCTCTGTTTTCCCGCAAATACCCGCGATCATCACTATTTCAGATCCTTGCACCCGCACCTCTTCCGCGGCACAAGCAAGAACCGGCATATACAACCCTGTAAAATCATCATGAATTTCAAACTGGGTTGTATGAACCCCAACCGCAAGCCCTCCTGCACCCGCCGCAAGATAATAGCGAGTCAGCACCTTTTGGGCTCTTTCATCAAAACGTTTTCGGGAATCAAGCGCAAGAGGATGGGCGGGAATAACCAATCCATCCTGAATAGTTTCAAGCATTTTTTGGGAAACCAGAGGATATTTCATCTTAAAATCTCCCGTCTCTAGTCTCAAAATGTGTGGGCTTCCCCAAGGAACTTCCATTGCGCTGGTACCATGCCGCAGTCCACTGGATCATCCTCTCGAGAGAAACAGCCGGATAACCAAATCTATCCTGACATTTTGTGGAATCACCAAGAAGTGCGGTATCGCTTTCTGTTCCAGTAAATATTGGCTCTTTTCCAAGGATTTCTCCAAACCTCGTCGCAAGGAATCGTACTGCTACAGCTTCAGGGCCTGTTACATTTAAAATCTCTCCTCCAACTCTGCAAAAACAGAGAGACCTTAAAATATGACTATTGGCATCTCCCTGCCAAATCACGTTAACATAGCCGGCAGAAAGAGAAACAGGGTCTCCAACAGCAACCCTGCCGCAAATATCCCAAAGCACGCCATACCGAAGGTCTATTGCATAAAAGAGCCGAATAAGAGATAAGGGAGTCTGATATTTTTCTGAAAAATACTGAAACATTCTCTCCCTGCCAAGACAAGATTGTCCATACTCTCCCACAGGAGAGGGAGAATCGCTCTCTTTTGCACCGCCAGAAGAAAGAGAAGTAAATGGATAGATATTTCCCGTTGAAACCGCGGTAATACGCGAAGAAGAAAATCTCTCCGCAACCATTGCCGGAAGAAGCGTATTCATTGCCCAGGTAAGGGGTTCATTCCCTGTAGCGCCAAACTTCATCCCTGCCAGAAAAAGAATGTTTTTTGCCTCGGGAAGGCCTTCTAACGCTCCTTTTTCAAGAAGGTCGCAGGAAATAGGTTGAATGGCAAGCGATTCAAAAAAGTCAATAAGTTCTGAACGAGAAAAACGGGAAACCGCAAACACCTTGCTCTTACTGCCTGTGGCATCAAGTCCGCGACGCAACAATTTTCCCAGAGTGGGTCCCATTTTTCCTGCGGCGCCGAGGATAATAAAATCTCCATCAAGATCAGTCAAGTCTTCAATAAGAAGCGGAGAAGGCTCTGTCATCACGCTATCAAGCATTTCTTCATTCTCAATAACCTCTGGGAACTTTCCTCTTCCCACCACGAATCCTCCCCTCATAAAGAAGAATAACCTTCTTTTACTTCCTACCAGTATACCTCATCTTTTTACTTCTTTCTATTTTTCTCTTTTCTGAATATGCTTTTCAGTGTATCATTGAGAAGTACTTTTTCTCCTGCACAAGGACTCCTTACTATGTATGAAAGAGTTATGATATACTTGAAGACGCATCGCCGTCCACTTCTTATCCTTCTTGTTATCAACAGTATCTATTTTTTCTCCTATTTCCAACGCATCGGAATACCGGGAACCATCTTTAACGAACTTCAATCTTCCTTTCTCCTTTCAGCGACCGCGGTTGCCGGACTTGCCACACTTTTTCTATATCTCTATGGAGGAATGCAGATCTTTGCGGGACTCCTTGCCGACAGAGTAGGTCCTTCACGGACAATCCTCCTCGGAGGCCTTCTTCTCAGCATTGGCTCATTACTCTTTCCCAGCGCGGATTCTGTAGAAATGCTCTATACAGCCCGCACAATCACCGCTATCGGCGCCAGTCTTATCTATATCAGCGTCGTAAAAACCGTAGATACCCTCTTTGAAGCCTCTCTTTTTCCGGTATTTCTCAGCATTTCTCTCGCAATCGGCTATTCTGGCGGCCTTTTTGCAACACTCCCCTTTGAACGCATGGTGCATGCCATGGGATGGAGGCACGCCCTTATTCTCATTGCAATAGCTTCTTTAACAGTAACCCTTCTTTCTCTCCGTCTCCTTCTTGGAAAAACCTTTTCCCGTTCTGTTCCCGCTTCTCCCTTTTCCCGAGAATCCCTTCTTAGCGTTCTTAATAACAAAAAAACAGTCCCTCTGATAACTGCGGGAAGTATTACATTCGCCATCTATTATCTTTTTCAGGCAACACTCGGAAAAAAATTCCTTGAAGATTTCGCAGGACTACCTCCCTTTATTGCCTCTGCATTCCCCTTTGCAATGATGCTATTCGTTATACCTCTTATGATTATTGCGGGACTCTTCTCTCGTTCCCTCGGAAAAAGACGACCCCTTCTTCTTTTCTCTACCATCACCACACTCGCCGGAACCCTTCTTATCTTAATTACCCTTATATTTCATCTCTATAACTGGTTTTTTCTTATTGCATACATCTTATTAGCAATCTCTTCGGCATGCTCGCCGATCTTCTCAACCGCAATGAAAGAATTAAATCATCCCGATACTACCGCAACTGCAATAGGATTACTCAATGGCGCCAGCTATCTTTCTGTGGCACTCCTTACCACCATTGCGGGAGCAATACTTGATATGTTCTCCCGCTCCGCGCTAAAAACACCAACTGCAATTATTTATCCCGGCAAAGCATACGCGACACTTTTTATCGTTTGCCTTCTACTTGCAATAGTTGCATTTCTTTTTTCTCTTCGGATATCAGAACCTATTCCAAGGAAACCTACAAAGAATAATATCATCCCCGGATAAGAAAGTTTGACGAAACAGAGAAGAGAAGAGATAATCATTTTTTACCTTTACTCTCATTACAAGGAGAAGCAATGATTATTGATGTTCATACCCATATTATGACAGTATGGGAAAGAGAACCCTTCACAGAAAACGACCTGTTACAACGAATGGATCAACTACATATTGATAAGTTTGTCCTTCTTCCTATCGGCGTTACTCCAGACACTCCCTACTTTTATTACGGTACAGAAGATGTTCTTGCAACCTATTCACGACATCCCGATAGAGTCATTCCCTTCTGTATGATAGATCCAAGAATGGGAAAAAACAGTCCAGAGACTGATTTTTCATGGATTCTTTCACGTTATGCCGAGGCTGGCTGTAAAGGAGTGGGAGAATTCACCCCCAGTCTCTATATTAACGACCCCAAATGCCTTAATTTCTATAAGCAGTGCGCTCCATTCTCTCTTCCCATCATTTTCCATCTTTCTTCTCAACTTCACGGCACCTACGGAGTTGTAGACGATGCGGGACTTCCTCGGCTTGAAGAGTGCCTTCAATCCTGTCCAGAAACTACCTTTATTATCCATGGTCCCTCTTTCTGGGCTGAAATTGGCGCGGGCGTAAAAGAAGAAGAACGGGGAGGGTACCCCAAAGGACCGATTACCGCCCCTGGACGCACAGTAGAACTGTTACAACAATATCCCAATCTTTATGGCGATCTCTCTGCAGGAAGCGGCTTTAATGCATTTTCTAGAGATAAAGAATTCGGTATATCCTTTCTTGAAGAATGTAGCGACAAACTCCTTTTTGGCACTGACCTGTGCCACAAAAATCAGGATGTCCCTATTGTTCCTTTCTTTGAAGAATTAAAGGAAAGTCGGGCGATCTCTGAAAAAGCATGGACCGCAATTACCGAAGGGAATGCAATACGCCTTTTTAATCTCTAAAGAGCGAAGCATTTATAGCGCTACTGTTCTCTCGTCCTGATTCATATATCGGATTCAGGAAAAAAGAATCGGGGTTGCTACTTTCACGCCGATTCCGGGGTCGCATGGATATCCATGCTCTGTAAGCATTACTTCAAGCGCGGATATTGCGGTAAGGGTATCAAACTCATCCTGCCATCCAAAATGAGAAATCCTCACAATCTTTCCTTTCAATGAATCTTGTCCGCCCGCAAAAGTAATACCAAACTTGTCCCGCAGTTGAGATACAAACAGATCTCCTTTCACTTCCTCAGGAAGGAGAATTGCGGTTACTGCATCAGAAGGAGTTTTTGAAAAAACCTTAAGGCCAAGCGCCTTCGCAGCGGCCCGTACAGCCTCGGCTCTAATATGATGACGCTTCCACATTATCTCAAGCGTCTCTTCTTGAATCAGATCTAGCGCCTTTTTCAATCCTCTGATAAGGCTTACTGCCATTGTCCATGGAAAATCATTTTTCTTCCGTGCGATACGATATTGTTTCAGATCAAAATAAAACTTTGGAAGCGTGGATCGTTCAATTGCATTCCATGCCTTTTCACTCACAGAAAGAAATGAAAGCCCTGGGGGAAGCATAAGTGCCTTTTGCGAGCCGCTTACCACCATATCAAGGCCCCATGCATCTGTTTTACATGGCACTGCACCCAAACCACTAATACCATCTACAATAAGAATGGTTTCGGGATATTGCCGCACTATCTTTCCAATACCCTCAATATCGCAGGAACTTGCCGTAGATGTTTCACACAATGTGGCACAGACCGCCCGAATCTTCGGATCTTTACGAAGAACTCTTTCTACCTCCGCAAGATCAAAGGGGTTTCCCCATCCGGGTTCAATGCTCTGCACATGACATCCGTATGCCTTTCCTATAGAAGCAAACCTCTCTCCAAACTTTCCCGCACTCAATACCAACACGCCATCTCCTGCAGATACACTGTTAACCAGCGCTGCCTCCATCGCTCCTGTACCAGATGAAGAAAAAATAGCAACATCCCCTTTTGTCTGAAAAAAGTATCTCAACCCTTCTAATGCTTCGTTCGCAATATCAAAAAACTCTCTTGTTCTATGGTGCACAATCGGTTTCGCCATCTCAAGAAGGACTTCTTCAGGCACCGCGCTTGGACCAGGAGTAAACAATCTTTTCTTCACGAGATTCTCCCTTGTAAAACAACCTTATTTATCTGTTCCTGATGATATTATAGCATGTCGCTTCCCAGGAGAAAGCAACGTAAGAACAATCCCTCCACACACACAAATCGCTCCAAACAAAAACCGAAAAGGGATCTCTTCCTTCAAAAAAATTACAGCAGAACCCATTGTCAAAAGTACTGAAAGGTATCCGAGCATTCCTAATTTTCCTGCTTCAACACGTTCAAGCGCTGAAAGCCATAAAACATTGGCAATTCCCGCTGAAACAACGCCGATATAGATCACAGAAGCCCAAAACGGTATCGTACAAGGCAGTAAAAAAGGTCTCTTTGCAAGCAATACAAAAAGAAGCGTCATCGCATTGCCAAAAAAGATCGCGGCTGTTACCACAACCAAAGGAGGGAAGCCAGTTACTCTTCTTCCAAGCACAGTATAAATCGCCCAGAAAAAACCCGAACCAAGAGCAAGAAGATCGCCGGGAAGCGTTCCGCCAGAAGCACGAAAAAGATCTCTTCCTCCTCCAGAAGTAACCGCAACTATCATTCCAATAAGCCCCAGTAACACTCCTGCCATCTTTCTTTTTCCTACAGGTTCCTGTAATAATGGCCAGGCAAGAAGCACAGTAAAAAGCGGAGAAAAATTGGCAAAAAGAGAACTTCTCGCGGCACTGGTAAAGTGAAGGGAATAAAGAACAAGAAAACCTTCGCCGAATGTTCCAAAAAAACCCAAAAGAAGAAGAAAACGCCACTGTTCTCGCACTACTTGACATAAAAGCCCTATCCTGCGACTAGTCGCAAGTGGTACAAGAAGAAAAATCCCTGCGAGCAGATAGCGAAGAAAAGAAAGAACAAAAGGGTCCGCTGAAAAAGTTCCAAAAAGAACTCTTCCCACAAGATAAAAACTACTCCATATTAAAGTCGCCGCAAACCCAAGACCAAAACCAAATAAAGTAGTATTCAAAAACATAAGTAGCGGCTATTGGTACGGATTGATCTATCTCCTTCATTGCTAAATGCACCTCTGAAGCTTTAGCAATTACAAGGTATTAGACAGTATCCTTCACTATACATAAAGATTCTATCAAAAAAGAAGATCCTTCAAAAAACAGTGTATACGATTATATAATCGTTGCCATAGAAGACTTCTTCTGCAACGATTAACTCTTTTCAGCACAAAAAGGATATAGAATTATGCTTCAACCTGCCTTAGAAGAAGATTCCAACGCAAGCTCCAAAATTCGAGACACCCGATCCACAGAGATAATCTCCATCTCTGCACGGACCAATTCAGGAATTTCCGTAAGATCCTTCTTATTCTCTTTCGGAATAAGAACCGTTCGTATTCCTGAACGATGCGCCGCAAGAATTTTACTCTTTAACCCGCCAATTCCTAGCACATTACCATGAAGGGTAATCTCACCAGTCATCGCGAGATCACTGCGCACTTTCCTCCCGGTAAGGGCAGAAACCATAGCAGTAACAATCGTTACTCCCGCAGAAGGACCATCCTTAGGAATTGCTCCTTCCGGAACATGAATATGAATATCGTATTGTTCATAAAAATCTGGAGCAATACCATAGGTAGCACAGTTGCTTCTTACATAACTCAAAGCCGCCTGTGCTGATTCTTTCATCACATCACCGAGTTTTCCGGTTAAGGTAAGATTTCCCTTCCCCTTCATTAAGACCGCTTCTGTATAGAGGATATCCCCCCCATACACTGTCCATGCCATTCCAGTAGCAACCCCAACCTTTGCCTTTCGTTCCAATTCAAGCGACGTATATTGCTGAGGACCAAGATATTTCCTCAAACTCGGCACTGTAACGGTAAAACTCTTCTTTTTTTCTTTTCCTTCCACAATAGTACGGGTAATCTTTCGTAGAACACGGGCAAGTTCCCGTTCTAAGTTTCTAACACCGGCCTCTCGGGTATAATCCTTGATAATCGCATTGATTGTCTCATCAGAAATTTTTACAATCCTAGAAGAAAGCCCATGTTCTTTAAAAAGACGGGGAAGCAGGAACTTTCGCGCAATGTTAGTCTTTTCCCATGCTGTATACCCAGGCAAAGGAATTACTTCCATCCTGTCAAGAAGAGGAGGGGGTATTGAAAACTCTGTATTAGCGGTCGTGATAAAAAGCACCTTGGAAAGATCAAAGGAAACTTCAAGATAATGATCAGAAAAGGCATGATTTTGCTCTGGATCAAGCACCTCTAACAAAGCGCTTGCAGGATCTCCCCGAAAATCTGTTCCTAATTTATCAATTTCATCTAGTAACAGTACAGGGTTGTTCACTCCAGCCTTGCGCAAACTCTGAACAATCCTTCCGGGCAACGCGCCAATATAGGTTCTCCGATGCCCTCGGATCTCTGCCTCATCTCGCATTCCTCCCAAAGAAATACGAACAAATTTTCTTCCCACACATCGGGAAATAGATTTTCCAAGCGAAGTTTTTCCCACTCCGGGCGGTCCCACAAAACAAAGAATAGGACCCTTCAAAGAATCGGTTTTTTTGCGGACCGCAAGATATTCAAGAATACGTTCTTTCGCTTTATCAAGCCCGTAATGATCTTCTTCCAAGATCTTGTGGGCAACTACAATATCAAGGTTATCCTCAGTTTTTTGAGACCACGGCAAGGTAATGAGCCAATCAAGATAAGTACGGATTACTGTTGCTTCAGGAGACATAGGCATTGTTTTACTTAAACGGGAAAGTTCTTCCAATGCCTTTGTTTCTGCCTCTTTCGTCATCTTTGCGGCAAGAATCTTTTCCTTTAATTGCCCAATTTCGTGGCTCTCGGTATCTTTTCCCAACTCCTGCTGAATCGTCTTCATCTGCTCGGTAAGAAGATATTCCTTCTGAGTTTGCTCAATCCGTTTAAGCAGTTTATCTTGAATCTCTTTCTGCACCTCAAGCACTCCATTTTCCGCATTCACAATCTCAATGAGCGCCTTTAACCTCTCCTTTTCATCCAAGGTCTCAAGAATCCTCGCCTTATCTTTCAATTTAAGGGGAAGATAACCAGTAATACTGTCTACCAGTTGAGATGCCTCTTCAATACTCATAAGGTTCCCATAAAATTCTTTTGAGGGAAGAGAACTAATCTTAAGGTATTTTTCAACAAGCTCAAGTAAAAATCTCTTTAATGCTTCGGTCTCTTTATCTTTCGCAGCAACAGTTTTTATCGGCTCAACCACAGAACAGAAAAACTTTTTCTGTGGAACCACTGCCGCAATTTTCACCCGGTCGAGACTTTCCACAAGAACCTTCATCGTTCCATCAGATTCCCGCACGCTCTGTATTACCTTCACAAGCACCGCGGTTTCATATAACTGTTCAAGTGCAGGTTCTTCTACCTGAGCGCTTCGTTGAAACGCAATGACAAGAAGATTATCAAGACTCATTGCCTCTTCAACAGAATTAATAGACCTCTGCCTTCCAATAAGAAGAGGAACTACCATATGCGGAAAAATAATAAGATCCCGTAATGGTACGAAAGGATACTCTTTTTTCTGTGGGGAAGATCGTTTAAGAATAGCCATAACTCACGTTCCAGTCGGAGTAGGAGCCACTATTGTATCTGCAAGTCCATACGCAATCGCTTCATCTGACGTCATATAATAATCTCGTTCCGTATCCCTCTCTATTTTTCGCAGGGGTTGACCGGTATGTTTCGCAAGAATTTCAGAAAGCACCTTTCGCTGGCGAATCATCTCTTTTGTATAAATACTTACATCCACCGCGGTTCCCTGGGTTCCTCCCCAAGGTTGATGAATAAGCACTTGAGAATGGGGAAGAAGATAGCGTTTCTCCTTAGTTCCGCCAGCCAGAAGAACCGCTCCCATACTCGCCGCCTGTCCAATACAGTAAGTCGCAACCGGACTTTTTACAAACTGCATAGTATCGTAAATCGCAAGCCCCGCGGTAACACTACCTCCAGGAGTATTAAGATAAAGACTTATCTCTTTTGAAGCATCTTGATTTTGAAGAAACAACAGCTGTGCAATTGTTACATTTGCCACAGTATCTGTAATCGGCGATCCAATAAATATGATCCGATCCAACAAAAGCCGGGAATAAATATCATACGCTCGTTCCCCTCGTTCACTGGTTTCAATTACTATTGGCGCTAATTGCTGGCGGGTGATAGAACTGTCTTGTGTCATATTTTTTCTCCCGGTAACACAACTTTTGCAATTATCTCAGCCTTCGACTTAATAAACGCAAAGGTCTTGTCAAGCCTGATATCTTCCCTGATATCATCTATTTTTTCATTATCAGTAACCTTCTTGCGAATCTCCTCAAGGGATTCTCCGCTTATCTTACTAAGATGCTGAAGGTGTTGTTCCACCTCTTCATCGGTAGTTACAATATTTTCAATCTCGGCAATTTTCGCAAGGATAAAGAAACGTTTGAGCTGCATTTCTGCTACAGGTTTCGCTTTTTCAAAAATATCTTCAGCAAGTTTTTGAATATCCTCCCGTGCCATATTCTGAAGATTAGAATAAGAAAGTTGCTCTTCTGCCATTTTCCTTGCACGACGCAACATAAGCTTTTCCGGCACTTCAAAGTCAACTCCCTTCAACAAATGTTGCCATACCTGTTCATCTTCAGCTTCGCGCGCTTTTCGTATATTACCAGAAGCAAGTTGTTCGCGAATCTTCTCTCTCCATGCCCGTCGTTTTTCTGGATCTATAATCGCCGCCGCAAATTCCTTGCGTTGTTCCCATTGATTTAAAATCTCGTCCACCTTCTCCTCGGTTACCTTTTCCGGCTCTATCTTTCGCACCACAATCCCCTGATATCCAGAAACCTGCACCTCTGGCGCCACCTCAATATAAACCTTAAAGGAAAGCGTTGTCTCCAACTTTACCTCAGAAACTTCCGGCTCAATAACCGTAGAAAGATTATGCTCCTTCGCACCAGCAAAAAATGTCTCGGAAACAAGGGTATTAATTAACTTTTCTCGAATATCTTCATCAAAACGCTTCTCTATCATATCTAAAGGAACTCTGCCCTTTCTAAAACCTGGCAGCTGTACACTATGACGCAGATCTTCTGTAATCCGTTGCCGTTCAGAAGAGACCCGTTCCGCGTCCACTTCACAGATAAGTTCCCTGCCATAACGAGGCAATTCTTTTACTTCAATCTTCATTATGTTCTCCTGCAGTAAAAAGAGCGGGGTACGGGAATCGAACCCGTATAATCAGCTTGGAAGGCTGATGTTTTACCATTAAACTAACCCCGCAAAACCAGAACAAATATCGTTCTTGTTGTTCTGATATATGAAAGAAAGATCACTACAGAAAATGTTTCTACTCTTCAAAAAATCTTATAACCTCTACACTGCAAGATTATTTACCCAGTAAGTGGGCAGGGGAAGATTCGGCGCCCTTCGCTTTCTATTCGCTCAGGGTCGGCCCCCCGCTGGCAACGGTTCGCTCGCTCCCATCGCCTGACTTCGCTCCATTCAAATCCTCTTTTTTGTGCTACATACCCTATTAACTTCATCTTTCTTAGGATAAAATACCTTGTAAAAAGTGGGCAGGGGAGGATTCGAACCTCCGTAGGCTCACGCCGGCAGATTTACAGTCTGCTGCCATTGACCGCTCGGCCACCTACCCAAACCCCGTCCCGTCGTTGGTGAAACGCCCTTTGAGACCCGTTCAATAAGTGGGTGCATCTTTTCCCGGTTCTGGATTCTGTTTCCAGATGCCATCGCCGGAAAAAATCAGCTCCCTGTAATAGGGCGTTGGCTCAAGGGCCTTTTTCCCTGGCGAACGGGACAGGTAAAAATATCTTACCATAGTGCGGGAAAAAAGTAAAAGTAAACACTCACACCTTATTTCCAACGAAATCGGCGCGCTTGGTGGGACTCGAACCCACGGCCTTTAGCTCCGGAGGCTAACGCTCTATCCAATTGAGCTACAAGCGCACAATAGTATAGGATATTTTCCGCAAAAAAGAAAGAAAAAATCAGCCTATCCAACAAAATTTTTTGTATTTTTCAAAAGCAAAGAGTATTATACTTTTTTTCTCTTCGGAGATATTCAACTTAGGACCTTTTAATGAATATTGCACTCTTTGGATACACGGGAAGCGGAAAAACATCTCTCTGTACCCTGTTATCCGGTAGAAAAGTAGAAAGTTTTAATCCAGAAGAACCAGCGGTTACAATAGTAAAAATCTTAGATCCTTCCCTTGAACTCTGTGCAAAGAGAGCAAAAGCACGAAAAACAACCTTTGCAGAAGCCACACTCTTTGATTTTAAAGGTTCTTCAAAGGAATCAGGGTTTCAGGCAAAGGTTCTCACAAAACTTCTCCGTTTCGACCTTATCATCATGACAATAAACCTCTTTTCTTCCGACGGGAAGGGGTCAGACCTTTCTTCTCTCTTTTATGAGCTTATTTTTCACGATACAGAACGAATTGAAACTCTCCTGGAAAAAAGAGCCTCAGACCTCGCCCATGGAAGAAGGCACGCCAATCCTCTTGAAGACAGTCTCCTTGAAAAAGCATCTGCCTTCCTTAAGGAAGAACGCCCTCTTTCCATGCTAGAATTTTCGCCTCAGGAATACCTAACACTTCGCCAATTTGGATTTGTTACCCTGAACCATTTTCTCTATATCGCAAATGGCTCTGACCTTCCGGCATCTCTCACCGCCGACGCAGAGAAATTTGGGATTAAAGGACTTGTTTTTAACATCAGTGAAAAACCTTCTCCTAATCTTATCGACCTCTTCTGGAAAAATTTTCTTGATTGTGCAGGATACCTCACCTTTTACACCATTGGAGAAAAAGAAGCAAAAGGATGGCTCCTCAAAAAGAAAAAAACAGCACTGGATGCCGCAGAAAAAATTCATACTGATATAGCAAAAGGATTTATACGAGCAGAAGTAATCCATTACGAAGATTTTATCTCAACACCTCAACAGAACCATCCTGAAATGCACCTTGAAGGAAAAGGATATATCGTACAAAATCAGGATATCCTCTCCATCCGCTTTTCACGATAAAAAAGCACTGTATTCTTCTGTTAATCCCACAGCACCTTTACAAAGGCAATCCTATTCCTTATTGATATTACCAGAAGAACCTTTTAAAAAAGTAATTCCAACACAAAACGATCTCTCTTAAAAGAAAAAAGGGCAGCTGTTTTAAACAGACTGCCCTTTTTTTATCGTAATTACTTTACTTTCTTGTAATAAGATCCAGAGAACTATCTAATTCCTCGTCAAACTGCCAATACGCGGGTGGAAGTCCTGTCCAGTCCTCATCCGTCACATCCAACAAGAGTTCCAGCCAGAAGGTTTTAAGGTTCCCAATCATCACCACGTTCGGAGAAACTGCCCTGAACCACTGAGGTGTTCTCATTCCACCGTTTTCTCTTCCATTGAAGAAGATAAGGCCTGGAGGAACAGGAAGTCCCGGACATACAGAAAGCACATCTCTCGGCTGTACGATTCCGTCTATAGCAACCGATACAAAGAAAGACTCATCAGACGCATAGACATAGAGATCGCCAGGGTTAACATTAACCTCCACCGGATTATATCCAGAGCCATTGAGCACACCGTCAAACTCGCCTATTGTGCCATTGAAAGCAAACATACCACTGGTTGCAGTTGCGATAAGATCAAAAGGTGTCGCATCGTTCCTGTCAAAAATAGATCCTATCGTCTGCAGCATCACGCTTCCATCTGCCTGCACAGCCCCATACAGAAGCATATCTCCGCCCGTTGCATAATCAATATCATTAAGGGTGCAGTTATCAAACCGTATAAATCCATTTTCCAGCCGTACTGACCCGCCGGGAGCACTATTGGTTACACCAAGTACATCAAGGTCTCCCGCAACCAAGGTATTGTTCCGAATCCAGATATTACCGCTTGTGGTATTATTCGCTATCAAGGATTCTGCCTGTGTTTCAATGGCATCTGCGGTTCCAATACCATCTCCTGCAGAAATATCAATGTGTGGCGCAAGGATATTCACCCTGTCGTCATTATTATCATACACCGCACCGCCTGCAGCAATGTAGACGGAATTTCCAGCTTCCACGTACCCAAGGTAGACATCTGCATCTGCAAAAAGAACCGCATTGTTCCCTGCAATCGCCTGTGCATTTTCACAGATAATAATATCTGTGCCTGCTTCAAGATAAATATCATTCGCCGCGGTAAGAAGCGAATCAAGACAAACTCTTACATACCCTGTATTCCCTATCGCCTCTATATTATGACCCGCACTAAGAAATGTATTCAGTATATCCACATTTGTCTCTGCAAACACAGCGATAATAGAACCTGCATGAACTTCAACAGTATTTAGGGTAACATATCCATTCGTAGCGGTTATTCTTACATCAACTCCTGCAGTAAGATCACTCCTCACAATATCCACATTATTGGTAGCAATGGCAGTAATGGTAGTACCTGCAGTTAAGTCAGACCTGCTTACCATAATATCGTCGCCTGCAGAGATACCTATCAGCCCAGCGGTTGCGGTTAACTCACTACTTTCTATATCCACACTGCCGACTGTCGCTCCAATCGTCATATTCATAGCTGCATAGAGTATGCTATCGGTAATATCAACGTTCGTCTGCGCTTGAATATCCGCACTCCCGCCCGCAGAGGTCATTACAACTCCTGAGAGATTCACAAGTCCGTTGACAGCCGTCACCCCGATATCGCCTCCTGCGAACGCTATACTGCTAAGCATATACAGATTATTTGCCGCCTCAGCAGTCATCGTCGTACCTGCAGTCAGCCATGATAGGCTCACCACCATATCGTCACCTGCAGTGATAGCCATTAATCCGTTCGCAGCAGTTACCACACTGCTCTCTATGTCTACTGTGCCTGCGATTGCCTCAATATCTACATTCGTCTGTGCAAACAGCAAGCTATCCGTGATAGACACATCATTTGCTCCTGTTACCGTAATTTCATCAAGGGCTGAAGTTATTTCGGATCTTGCCATCACATAGATAGAGCCTGATTGTGAGGTCACGGCAACTGCATCCTGTGCATCTATAATACTCTTAAGTATCTCCACATCGTCCATAGCCGTCAGAGTTGCGGCACCGCCAGAGGTTATCGTTGTACCGCCTACGATAATTTCTCCATTCTGCGCAAGTATCGTTGTATCCGAACCAGAATTGAGGAAGCTAGCAAGTATACCCGCACTGTTGCCTGCAGTTATATTCAACACATCTCCTGCATCTATATTCGAGGTGTTAATAGCCACATCTCCAGTAGTTCCGGTAATAGAGACTCCACCGGCAATCGCTGTTACGTTACTATAGATAATATCTACATTATTGGCAGCAATCGCAGTAATGGTAGTGCCTGCAGTCAAGGTAGAGAGACTCGCCATGATATTGTTGCCTGCATTAATGTCTATCAACCCTGTAGTTGCAGTCAAAGTGCCACTAGCAATATCTACATTGGTGCCTGCATCTATATCTATACCGCCACCAGTGGTCGCCAAGGTTGTACTTTCAAGGTTGATCGCGCCTGCAGTCGCTGCAATTGTAATATCATCTTCTGCAGTTGCTGTGGTGGTGAGCATATCTACATTATTGGCAGCAATCGCAGTAATGGTAGTGCCTGCAGTCAAGGTAGAGAGACTTGCCATAATGCTGTCGCCTGCAGTAATGTCTATTAGCCCAGTGGTTGCAGTAAGCTCACTATCATTAATACCAACATCTGTTCCTGCAGTAAGGGTAATATCATTGCCTGCAAGAAGCTCACTGCGCACTATCTGGATATCTTCATCAGTCGCGGTTATATCAATATCTACGCCTGCATCCAGGGTGCTATCCACAATATCCACATCAGTTGCCGCGGTTATCATAATACTTCCTGCAGTAGTGATAGTTGTAGGATCTATGTAGACATAGCCTGTATCTGCATCTATCGTAATATCATCTACCGCGGTTAGAGTACCATTGGTGATATCTACATTGGTGCCTGCATCTATATCTATACCGCCACCAGTGGTCGCCAAGGTTGTACTTTCAAGGTTCACATATCCTGCGGTACCTTCTATCGTGATATCACCACCTGCGGTCGCAGTAGTAGTAAGCATATCTACATCGTTGACAGCAGTGAGTGTCATCGTCGTGCCTGCATTCAAGGTAGAAAGTGCAGTCAGGATGCTATCGCCTG
>Ga0265293_10003632_pt1 | contig 28434 bp, 31 predicted proteins | sample Munlanlewell138R_FD_192505 | JGI IMG/M metagenome (GOLD analysis project Ga0265293, IMG submission 192505) | Leachate microbial communities from a municipal landfill in Southern Ontario, Canada - Leachate well 138R | ecosystem: Engineered > Solid waste > Landfill > Unclassified | place: Canada... | reverse complement strand
ACGCCACTCTCGAGGGCGGACGCGGAGCGGGCCCTCCTGGCGACCGACCTCGGGGGCGATCCGCTCGCGCGCGAGCACGGCGGGCCGGTACGCCTGCTGGTGCCAGGGGCGGACTGCTACACGAGCGTGAAGTGGGTCGACCACATCGAGGTGCGAAGCGCACCGGGCGAGGACACCGCGCAGGCGATCGCCCTCGCGCGGCTGAAGTGAGCTGCTACTGCTGTCGGTAGACGCGCCCCGCGACGAGGTCGTCGCCCAGCAGTTCCGAGACGGTGACGGGCGTGAGCCCGCGCCGCGCGAGGTCATCCAGGATGGCGGGGACGGCGTCCACGGTGGTCTCGTGGATGTCGTGCAGCAGGATGATCGAGCCGCGCTTCGCATCGGCGGCAACGCGCTGCGCCACCAGCGCCGGGTCATGGTCGGCCCAGTCGCGTGGGTCCACTGACCACAGGATCAGAGGCATCCCCACGGCCGCGGAGACGGCGTCGTTGACGGCTCCGTAAGGCGGACGGAGCAGCTGAGGCCGCTGGCCGGTCGCGCCCTGGATCGCGTCGCTGGACTCGTCCACCTGTTCGCGCAACTCCGCGCCGCCCAGCTTCGTCAGATCGCGGTGGTTCAGGGTGTGGTTCCCCACCTCGTGCCCCTCGGCGACCATCCGCACGAGGAGCTCCGGACCGTAGGGGACGTTCGAGCCGACCACGAAGAACGTTGCGTGCGCCCCCCGTGCCTTCAGCATGTCCAGCAGGCGGGTGGTGGGCCGCGCCGGGCCGTCGTCGAAGGTCAGCGCGACGCAGGCGACCTGGTCGCAGTCCACGCCGGTGCCCGGCGGCAGGGCCACCCCCGGGTCCGGTGTCGGCGTGGGAGTCGGCGCCGGCGTGGGGAGCGTCAGCGTCTCGCTCGACGCGACCACCTCGGCGCGTGCGAGCCGCCCGAGGGGTGAGAGCAGCGGCTCCGCGATCGCCGCCGGGATCACCACGCGCGGCGACCCCGAGGAGCCCGGTCCCACCTGGTACTCGTCGAACTCGATCAGCAGGTCGCCCTGTGGCGTGAATCCGATCGAGTCGTAGTTCTCCTCGGTGGGCGCCGTGCCGTCCTCGATCGCCCCGGGGAGCGACAGGTCCGGACGGTCACGATGGAGCGCCTCGCGGACGATCTCCACCACCTGCTGCAGCGCGGCGTCGCCATCGAGCAGGGCCGTCGCGTGCACCCGCTCATTGGCGGCCGTGTCGATCCAGAGCGTCGTCGCGAGGTTCGCGCCACCCGCGCCGAAGAACTCGAACTGGTCGAAGCGCACGCCGATGACGGAGCCGGACGCGACGATGAACTCGAAGCTGATGTTCAGCTCCTGGATGATCGGCGAACCCGGCACGGGGTCGCCGACCTGCTCCGCGAAGGCGGCCCGCGTCGCCTCGACGGTGGCATGGGCCTCATCACCGAGGAGCGCGTAGCCCTCGATCACCGGCCAGCTCGCGAAGTAGTTGTAGGGATCCGCGAGCAGGCTCTCCGAGTGTGCGTCGAGCCCCTCGATCCAGTCCGGGACGACCGAGGCGTACGGCACCACCGAGGAGTCGTCCGCGTACGCCCCCGCGGGCACGATCACGACCATCGGCTGGGCGGGCACCTGGCCGCCGGGGAACAGCTCCCGGAACCGTGCGTTCACGAAGTCCGGGTTCCCCGGGTGGTAGCCGACGAACGCCCCGTCCGAGGTCACCCAGACCGAGGTCATGCCGGACGCGGCGTCCCGAAGCAACTCCAGGCTGCCGCCGGTCCACATCATCAGCGCGACGCCACCTCGAGCGGGCCGCTCGCCGGTGAGTTCGCCGGCCTCCTGCCCCTCCACCGTCCCGGGGCGCAGGACGAGCAGCGCCAGCATCGCCACTCCGATGGCGACGCTGACCGCCGCCATCCCGACCTTCATCGAGTGAGTCACCACGGCGACCTCCTTGCACGCTCAACGATACCGGACACCCGCACAGACACCTCCGGAGGCGCACCGGGAGGCCCCACGAGAAGCCCCACGGCGCGCCGCGGAACTGGTGACGTGGTCCCGTGTGCAGTCGGGACTTTCGTCCCTCGTTCGCAGTCTACTGACATGTAGTCTCTCACTTAACGTTTGGCAGATAGCTCATTGTCACTGCCACAGACGGAGAGATGGACTGAGAAGAGGGAAGCCATGCACCGGTCGAGTACGAAATGGATCGCGCTGCTGTCCGCGACCGTCCTCGCGGCGATGACCGTCGCCTGTGGCGGCGGCGACGAGGCGGACGAGCCCAGCGGGGGCGGCGGAGCTGCCGCCACCACTACCCAGGCGGCGGCCACGGAGCCGGACGGCGAGGCGCGCGAGGTTGAGCTGATCCTCAAGGACAACTTCTTCGAGCCGGCTGAGATCCGGATGAAGGTCGGCGAGACCGTCACGATCGAGGCGAAGAACGAGGGCGTCGCGATCCACAACGTGCACGTCCTGAGCGCCGACACGGAAGGCACGGACTTCCGGAGTGATCCCCTGATCAACCCGGGGGACGAGAGCACGTTCGACGTCAAGTTCTCGACCGCTGGGACCTACGTGTTCCAGTGCGACCTCCACCTCCCGGGGATGGTGGGCGAAATCATTGTCGAGTAGCGGACGAGCAACGCGAGTTGCCTCCGCGAAGGCAGAGGAGCGTGTGAGATGGCTGTGAGCAGGCGGGAGTTCATCGCCGGGTCGGCCAGCGGGGCCGCGGGGCTCGTAGTCGGTGGCGTCCTCGGGAAGGTCGTCGCCGGTGATGGCGACGGCGGCGGCGGTGGTGGGGGCGCCCTCAGCGGCGACGTCGGCAGCATCGCGGAGGCGCGAGGCCTGACCCCGGCCGAGGTCGTCCAGGCGGTTAAGACCGTGGTGCCTCCGGGGAAGCCGGAGCTGGACGAGTTCTACATCCTGGCGTCCGGCGGCCACTCGGGCCAGATGCTGGTCATGGGCGTGCCGTCCATGAAGATCAAGAAGGTCATCGGCGTCTTCACACCGGAGTCGTGGCAGGGCTGGGGCTTCGGCACCGACTCCGGCGACATCATCCGTGCGGGCACCACCGCCGAGGGCGGCCCGGTCTCGCCGGCGCAGCCCACGCTGACCTGGGCGGACACGCACCACCCGGCGATCAGCGAGACCAACGGTGAGTACGACGGCCGCTGGGTGTACATCAACGACCGCGCCAACGGGCGCATCGCGATGGTGGACCTGCGCGACTTCAAGACCAAGCAGATCTACGACATCCCGAACCTGCTGTCCTCCCACGGCGGCGTGTTCGTCACGCCGAACAGCGAGTACGTCCACATCTCGACGAAGACCCCGACGCTCATCGCCGGGGCGGATGTCGCGACCTCGCTGGAGAACTTCGCGGACTCGTACCGCGGGTACTCGACGTTCCTCGCGATCGACCCGACGACGGGGAAGTTCGATGTCGCGCGGAGCTTCCAGGTGGAGCTGCCGCCGTACACCCAGGACCTGGCGGACGCGGGCAAGCTCGTCTCCGACGGCTGGGTGTTCATCAACTCGTACAACAGCGAGATGTCGTGGGGCGGCAACATGGAGGGCAACCCGCCGATCGAGGTGGGCGCGTCCGCCGGCGACTACGACTACATGCACGCGATCAACTGGAAGAAGGCCGAGCAGGTCGTCCAGTCGCGCTCCACCGTGATCAACGGGATGCGGGTCATCCCCCTCGATGTCGCGGTGGAGGAGGGCATCCTCTACCTGGTCCCGGAGCCGCGGAGCCCGCACGGCGTGGACGTGAGCCCGGACGGCAACTACCTGTGCGTCGGCGGCAAGCTGGATCCGCACGTCACGATCTACTCGTTCGAGCAGTTCCAGGCCGCGGTGGACGCGGAGGACTTCGAGGACCACGACCAGTTCGGAGTCCCGATCATCAACTTCGACTCGGTCGTCGCCGGCCGTGTCGAGGTGGGCGCGGGCCCGCTGCACACGCAGTTCGACGCCGAGGGGCACGGCTACATCAGCCTGTTCATCGAGAGCGCGGTCGCGAAGTTCTCGCTGGGCGCGCCGTACTTCGAGGGCGACCAGGCCTTCCAGCTCGTGGACAAGGTGCCGGTCCACTACAACATCGGCCACCTCGTCACGATGGAAGGCGACACCACCAAGCCGCAGGGCAAGTACCTGGTGGCGCTGAACAAGTGGTCGATCGACCGTCACTCGGCGGTGGGCACGCTGAACCCGCAGAACTTCCAGCTCGTCGACCTCGACGGCGAGGCGATGGAGGTGCTGTCGGACACGCCGATCGGGATGGCGGAGCCTCACTACGTGCAGGCCATCCGCGCCGACCGCATCAACGCGTGGCACGTGTACCCGCCCGGCACGAACCCCACCACGATGGAGCCGGACTCCAACGCGGTGGTGCAGGGCGAAGAGCGCATCGAGCGCAACGGCGACCAGGTCGACGTCTTCATGTCGCTGACCCGCTCGCAGTTCAAGCCGGACGTGCTGCGGCTGAACAAGGGCGACCACGTCACGTTGCACCTGACCAACATCGAGTCGACGCCGGACGCGACCCACGGGTTCGCGATCCCTCGCTACAACATCAGCGCCAGCCTCGACCCGGGTGAGTACACCCGTATCGACTTCGTCGCCGACGTTGAGGGCGCCTTCGCGATGTACTGCACCGAGTTCTGCTCCGCGCTCCACCTGGAGATGCAGGGCTGGATCCTCGTCTCGTAGAGGACCAACGCACCGGCGAGGACGGCCTCGCCGGTGCGGACCGGAAGGCCACGACGATGGTGACTCGCAGGCAGTTTCTGATCGGGGCCGGCACGGCCGGCGCACTGGGGCTGGCGTTCGTGGCCGCGCCCGCCCTGCTGGACGGCGAGGACTCCGAGGCGGACCGGCTCCCCAGCGTGCGGTTCGGCCAGGAGTCCTGCGCCCACTGCGGCATGTTGATCGACGACGTCCGCTTCGTCGCTGCCTGGATCGACTCGGGCGACGAAGCGCACTTCGACGACATCGGCTGCATGGTCGGGGCGATCGAGACTGCTCCGCCGTCCGCGAGCGCCCGCTTCTTTGTGACCGAGTACGAGACCGGCGACTGGATCGCCGCGGAAGACGCCTTCTACGTGCGCTCGGACGGCATCCGCAGCCCGATGGCGTACGGACTCGCCGCGAGCGCCACGCGCCTCGGCGCGGACCAGATCGCAGAGGAGGTCACCGGCCGGCTTCACCGCTGGCACGACCTGCCCGGCGAGCTTCGAGAGGACCACCACTCATGACGGCCACACGGTCACGCCCCATGGCGGCGTCGCGGCAGGAGACCAGGGAGCGGCACGAGCCGGACCGGTCGGATCACCCGGAAGCCCCGGACACCTCCAGCGTCCCTGACGCTCCGAGGATCGACCGGCTCTGGGCGGCATGCGCGGTCATCGCGGCGCTCGCCGTCGTGGCGGCGGCGTTCCTCCCGCTGTGGCAGATGAAGCTCCGCGCCCCGCAGTACCCGGCCGGCCTGAGGCTGGACGCATACGGCACGCGGCTGGACGGCGACCTGTCCGAGGTCAATGCGCTCAACCACTACGTGGGCATCAAGCCGATCGACCCGGACACGCTGTTCGAGCTGCGCCTGTTCCCGTTCATCATCGCCGGCCTCACCATCGCGCTCCTCGCCGGGGCGGTGCTCGCGAGGCGGCGCCGGTGGCAGTTGCTGCTCGCCGCGGCGGTCTGGTCGATTCCGCTGGGCCTGCTGGTGGACCTCCAGTGGTGGCTCTACCGCTACGGGCACGACCTGGACCCCAGCGCGCCGTTCCGGCTCGACCCGTTCACGCCGAAGGTGCTGGGCTCCACCACCGTCATCAACTTCCACACGGACACGATGATCTCGGTGGGATCGTGGCTGCTCATCGCCGCCGGACTCCTGCTCGCCTTCGGCCCCTCCGCCGTCCGCTTCGTGCGTGAGAGCTGGGCGAACACCGGCACGACGACCGCCGCCGTGCTGGGCGTCGTCCTCGCCACCTCGGTCGCCCTCGCGCTCCCACGAGGATCGGCGATGGCGGCAGAGGAGCCGTTCTCGATCGCCGACGCCATCGCCTCGGCGGCACCGGGGGACACCATCGTCGTGCCGGCGGGCGTCCACCACGGGTCGGTCGTCATCGACAAGTCGGTCGTGCTCGACGGCCAGGGCGGGGCGATCCTCGACGGGGACGGGAGCGGAGACGTCGTGCGCGTCACCGCCGAGGGCGTCACGGTGCGTGGGTTCACCGTCCGTCACTCGGGCCGCAGCGTCTCGGAGGAGCCCACCGGCATCCGCGTCCTCGCCGACCGGGCCACGATCGAGGACAACCGCCTGGAGGACGTCCTCTACGGCATCTCGCTGCACACCAGCAACGGCCACGTGGTGCGCGGCAACGACGTGAGCAGCGTGACCGACCTATCCCCGGAGCGCCGAGGACACGCGATCTACCTCTGGTACAGCACGGACAACCTCATCAGCGGGAACACGCTCCACGAGGCGAAGGACGGCATCTTCCTCGGCTTCGCGGAGGACACCCGCGTCCAGGGCAACACCGTCGTGGACCTGCGCTACGGGCTCCACACGATGTACGCCGCCGACCTCGTCGTGGAAGGAAACACCTTCCGGGACAACGTCGCGGGCGCGAGCCTGATGTACTCCCGCGGAATGCAGGTGATCGACAACGAGTTCAGTGGCAGCCGCTCGCCCGCCTCGGGGTACGGACTGCTGCTGAAGGACATGGACGATATCGAGATCCGCGGCAACCACATCCGCGACAACCGCCTCGGGATCACGATGGAGGGTGCGCCGCGCGCCCCGGGCGCATTCCTCCGCGTCCACCGCAATCTGATCGCGGGCAACCAGGTCGCGCTCGAGCTGTTCAGCACCGCGGACGCCGAGTTCGTCGAGAACAGCTTCATCGGCAACCTGCAGCAGGTGGAGACACAGGGCGGGAGCCTGGAGCACCGCAACGCCTGGTCCGTGGACGGACGCGGCAACTACTGGGACGAATACCAGGGCTTCGACGCGGACGGCGACGGCATCGGTGACCTCTCGTACCGCTACGAGGGCGCCTACGACGACCTCCTGCGCCGGAACGACGCGCTGCGCGCGTACGCCTTCACACCAGCCCGCGCCGCGCTGGAGCTCGCCGCTCGGTGGTTCCCGGTCTACCGCGTCGAACCGCGCGTGGTGGACGAGTACCCGCTGATGTCCCCCATCGTGGACTTCACGGATCCCGCGGCGGCCGCCGGGGCCGCCGTCATACCGGCCCTCGCGAGTGCTGCGCTGGCCCTCGGCGCTGGGACCGTCTTCCTGGCCGGCCGGCGACGACCTGGAACGGGGTGGTGACATGCTGTCCGCACGAGCCGTCACGAAGCGGTACGGGAGCACGCTGGCGCTCAACGGCGCGACGTTCGACCTCGACGCCGGTCGTGTCCTCGCGGTGGTGGGTGCCAACGGAGCGGGGAAGTCGACGCTGATCAAGAGCATCGTCGGACTCATGCGGTTCGACGGGCAGATCCTGGTCGACGGCATCGACGTCGCCCGCGACGGCCGAGGAGCGCGACGGCGGATCGGGTACCTCGCGCAGAACCCGGCGTTCCACCAGGACCTCAGCGTGCGCGAGACCGCGATCTTCTACGCGCGGCTCCGAGGGGCGCCCGAGGAAGCCGCGCGCGAGGCCGTCGAGCACGTCGGCCTTGGTGAGCACGCCGAGAAGCTGGTGGGCGCGCTGTCCGGAGGCATGCGCCAGCGGCTCGGCCTGGCCGTCGCCCAGCTCGGCGACCCGGCGCTCTACGTCCTCGACGAGCCGGGGACCGGCCTCGACGTGGCGGCACGCCTGGAGCTGCGCGACTTCATCCGGGCGCAGCGGGCGCGCGGCAAGTCCGTCCTGCTCTCCACTCACTGGCTGGAGGACGTCCCCGCGACCGCGGACGAGGTGCTCGTCCTGGACCGTGGCCGGGTGACGTTCCACGGCCCCTCGGCGGACTTCGTTGTGTCCAACGCTGTCCGGAGCCGCCTGTTCCTGCGGCTGAACGGGCACACGGACGACGCCATCCCGCTGATCCAGCACGCCGCCGGCCACGAGGTCGCCCGCAGCGGCGAGTGGATCTCAGTCACCTGCCCGACCGATGGCAAGACCAAGGTGTTCGAGACGCTGCTCGAGAACGGGATCGTGATCCTCGACTTCCGGGTCGAGGAAGCGACCACTGCAAGCACGGATGGGACGGGAGGCCAGTCATGACCGCCACCATGGCCATCTTTGGGAAGGAGCTGCGCGACGCCGTGCGCAGCCGCTGGCTGGTCGCGTTCGCGCTCACGTTCGCCCTCGTCGCCCTCGCGCTCGCCGTGGTGCAAGAGCAGGGGAGCGTGGGTGCGCAGGGGTTCAACCGCACCACGGCGAGCCTCATCAACCTGTGCCTGCTGCTCGTCCCGCTGCTCGCGTTGATCCTCGGCGCGAGCGCGATCGCCGGCGAGCGTGACCGAGGGACGCTGGGGACGTTGCTCTCCCAGCCGCTCTCGTCCGCCGACCTGCTGATCGGGAAGTACCTCGGCCTCACCGTCGCGGTGTGGGCGGCGGTGGTGCTGGGCTTCGGAGCGGCGGGCCTGTTGGTCGCGCTCGTCAGCCCGGTCACGGACTTCGGCCACTACCTGCTGTTCGTGGTGCTCTCGGGGGCGCTGGCCAGCGCCATGCTCAGCATCGGCATGCTGATCTCAGTGCTCTCCGAGGGCCGCTCGAAGGCGCTCGCGATCGCGGTGCTGACCTGGTTCGCGCTCGTGCTGTTCTACAACCTCGTCGCGATCGGCTTCGCGCTGTCGGTCGCATCGTCCGGGGAGATGCTGCTGGTCAGCACGTTGCTGAACCCCGTGGAGACCGTGCGCATCCTCGCGGTCCTCAGCCTGGAGCCGGACCTCCACGTCCTCGGGCCGCTGGGGGCGTACCTCTACGTCGAGTTCGGCCCCGCGCTCAGCGCGGTCATCCTCGGCGTCGCGCTCCTCGCGTGGGCGGGCGTGCCGCTGACCGCCGCCGCGGCAATCTTCCGGAAGCAGGACGCGTGATGTCCGCGGACCACGCGCACGTGATGCTGCCCGCGCACGCAGAAGGGGCGGCCGCTTGGCCGCCCCTTCTGGCATCGGACCGGGCGCGAGGCTCAGGCGTTCCGGCCGATGCGGACGACCCAGCGCTCTGGGCCCTCCTCCTGCGGTTCCCAGCTCACGTGGCCCGGCAGTTCGGCCTGGAACTGGTAGTAGAGCGGCTTCGGGTCGTGGTCGTTGACCAGGAGGAACGCGCCACCGACCGGCAGCGACCGGAACAGCCCGAAGATCCGAGGATGGCGTTCACCGTGCGGCAGCGCGCGTACGTCCAGGACCGGCACCGCGCCGTCCTCGGACTCCTCCACGACGCCCACGGCACGCAGCGCCTCCACGACGTCGCCGACCGGGATGGTGTGCGCGTCCGCGGCTTCCTCCAGCGTGTGGATGCCGCCGCAGCAGGTGTCGAGCCCGCGGGCTTCCAGGACAGCGGTGGCCTCCGGCCATCGCAGCAGGATGTCCGCGATGGTGCGTTGTTCGATCTTCATGGCTTCTTCCAATCGCGACAGTACGACCGCCAACAGGGCCATCGTCCGCCCGGACACGTCACGCTGGACAGGGACGAAGGTCGCAGCGCGGGCGGGACTCCGCGCCCTACGGTGGACGCGGTCAGGGGACCTTCGTATCCTCCAACTATCAGCGACTCACTCATCGTTAAGGAGTCGAGATGCAAGTAACTCTGGGAAGGAAGGGCGACTACTCCGTGCGTGCGGTCCTGAACCTGGCCCGTCACTACGGGAATGGGCGCCGCAAGTCTCGAGAGATCGCGGCCGAGATGGACATCCCGGAGCGCTACCTCCCGCAGATCCTCGCGAACCTCGTGCGGCACCGGTTGCTCGTCGCGATGGCGGGCCCGGACGGTGGGTATGCGCTCGCACGCGACCCCGCCGAGGTCTCCCTGTTCGACGTCGTCGAGGCAGCCGAGGGCGCGCTGGAGGGCACCTCCTGCATGCTCCGCGGGGGCCCGTGTGACTGGACGGACGCGTGCCCGATGCATGAGCCGTGGACGCGAGCGCAGGGCGCCCTTGCGAACGAGTTGCGCATCACGACGTTCCGGGACCTCGCGGCCGTCGATGCCGCGATCGAGGAAGGGGCGTACAACGTCCCCTCTGGCCACGCGATCCCGACACCTCGCGAGGGCGTACGTGGAGGCAGCGCGCCGCCCCGGCCGGCAACCCGCCGAAAGCCGGCTGCCGGAAAGGCCCGTCGCTAGCCGCAAGCAGCGTTACTGGACATCATCGAACTGCTGCCAGGTCTCCACGCTTCGAAGCCCATCGGGGGAGTAGGGGTCGACCACATGCCAGCCCAGGTGACGAACGTGGCGTCGGACGACGCCCTGACCGCGATCTATCGCATCCACCACGACGAGCAGTCGGAGGTCATTGCCGCGCGTCTCGCGGAGCGGCTGGAGGTCACGCAGCCCTCAATCTCGGGGATGCTGCGCCGCCTGCAGCGCGACCAGCTGATCGAGATCGACTCGCAGAAGCGGATCACGCTCACGGGGCAGGGGTTCACCCGCGCCGAGGAGATGATCCGCCGCCACCGCCTCGCCGAGTGCCTGCTCGTCGACACGCTCGGCCTCGAGTGGTGGCGCGCCTACGAGGAAGCACACCTGCTGGAGCACGCCCTCTCGGAGATCACGGAGCCCCTGGTCCGCGCTCACCTCGGCGATCCACAGCTCTCGCCGTTCGGCTACCCCATCCCCGGGGTCTCCACCACCACCACCATGTCGCGCCAGACGCTCGCAGACCTCGACGCCGGCGAGCCGGCCACGGTCGAACGCGTCTTCGAGGAAGACGAAGACCTCCTGCGCTTCTTCGACGACGTGGGCATGCGTCCGGGCGCCATCGTGCAGGTCGAGCGGCACCAGCGCCCGCTCGGCGTCGTCGAAGTCGCCCTCGCCGAGTCGGTCGTGACGATGGGCTACCCGGCCGCCCGCCGCGTCTGGATCCAGCCCACCCCACGCGCCGAGGAGCGGGCGACGAGGAAGCGAGGCGCCACCGCCTGACCGCTGTCGACGACGGACACCGCACGTTGAGTGGAGGCAAGCGATGCGCACGCTGAAGTGGCTGATCGGTGGAGCTGCCCTCGCATGGGTAGTGGGTGGCGTCATCCGCCGCGCCAACCTCGCGACCCGGGCATTCCCGTTCCTGCCGGGGCGGAGGTCGCCCGTGGCGGAGGAGATGTTCCACGTCGCGCCAGGCGAACCGCACGACCCGCCGCCAGGGTCGGCGGTATCCTCCTCGGACCCGCTCGGCAACCAGCAACACGTGGACGCGTCCTACCGCCAGGAGCACGGCCACCCGAAGCGGTAGCCCTCGGCCCGTTGGCCACAGCAAGGACGGGCAGGACCAAGGTCCCGTCGACGCGGGTCCGTCCGCCCGTGCCATGATCGCGGGCGCGACGCGAACATGCTGCATGAAGCATTCGTGTTGATGCGAGGAGGCAGGGGATGTATCGCAACGCGCTGGTCGCCACCGACGGATCGAACGTCGCGTCCGCGGTCCTCGAGCATGTCTCGCAGGTAGTCGACTCGGACGGCCTGGTCCTCGTGGTCGAAGTCATCGACGACGTCTCCCAGGTCTTCGCCCGCACCACGCCCGCCGGCTTCGAGTTCGGGATGGGCGCCGCATACGACCCGGAGATCGCCGACTCCATCGTGCGAGGACAACGGGAAGCAGCCGAGCAGCACCTCCAGGAGGCCCGTCGAGTTCTCGAAGCGGCCGGCCTGCGTCACGTTCAGACAGCAGTGCTGACCGGACTACCCGGCGACCGGATCGTCCGCACGGTGGAGGAAGGCAACCACGACGTTGTGCTGATGGGCACCCACGGACGCTCGGGCTTCCGCCGCACGGTGCTCGGCTCCGTCGCCGACCACGTCCTGCGTCACCTCGACGGCGTCCCGGTGCTGCTCCTGCACGCGAAGGAGAACCGCTAGGCTCGTCCGCGCTGCCGGAGCGCTCGTTCTGGCTACGGTAGTCCTCGGAGTCGGCATGGCCCTCGGCGGTGGGATCGCAGCGGTGCTACACCCGCGCCACGCCGCTGGAGGGCCAGCGATCCCCAGGAGGCTCTGAGATGCCCGACACGAACACCGAGCGCCGCGTGCTGATCATGGGCGCCGCCGGACGTGACTTCCACAACTTCAACGTCGTCTACCGCGAGGCCACCTCCACGCGCGTCGTCGCCTTCACGGCGACGCAGATCCCCGGCATCGCCGACCGCCGCTACCCGCCCTCGCTCGCCGGCGAACGCTACCCCGAGGGCATCCCGATCGAGGACGAGTCCGCACTCGAAGCGATCTGCGAACGAGAGCGCGTCGACGAAGTCGTGTTCGCCTACAGCGACGTGCGGCACGAGACGGTGATGCACGCCGCCTCGCGGGCGCTCGGCGCCGGCGCGGACTTCACGCTCCTCGGGCCGGACTCCACCATGCTCAGCGCATCCGTACCGGTGATCGCCGTCAGCGCCACGCGCACGGGGACGGGGAAGTCCCAGACGTCACGGTGGCTCAGCCGGCGCCTGCGCGACCGAGGCCTGCGGGTCGCCGCCCTCCGACATCCCATGCCCTACGGCGACCTCGAACGCCAGCGCGTACAGCGTTTCGCCACGCCCGCCGACCTCGATGTTGCCGACTGCACGATCGAGGAGCGCGAGGAGTACGAGCCGCACATCGCGTCCGGGTCCGTCGTCTACGCCGGCGTGGACTACGCCGAGATCCTCGCGCGGGCCGAGGAGGAAGCCGACGCGATCATCTGGGACGGCGGGAACAACGACTTCCCGTTCGTCCGGCCGGACCTCCACATCGTGCTCACGGACGCGCTGAGGCCGGGCGACGCGGACGCGTTCCACCCCGGCGAGGCGACGCTACGCATGGCCGACGTGGTTGTGATCGCGAAGACCAACGCCGCCTCCCAGAGCCAGATCGCCGAGGCCGAAGCCGAGGCGCGTGCACTCAACCCGAGCGCCACGATCGTGCGGGCGGCCTCGCCCGTCGTCCTGGACGACCCCGACGCCGTCCGAGGCAAGCGCGTCCTCGTCGTCGACGACGGCCCCACGCTGACGCACGGCGGCATGGCCTACGGCGCGGGCTACGTCGCAGCCGTCGACGCAGGCGCCGAGGTCATCGACCCGGCTCCGTACCTCGATCCCGCGATCCGTGACGCGCTCGCGGACTACCCGCACATCGCCCATGTGCTGCCCGCGCTCGGATACGGCGCTGACCAGCTCGCCGCGCTCCAGCGCAGCATCGCCGCCGCACCCGTGGACATCGTGGTCTCCGGCACGCCGATCGACCTCGGCGCGCTCATCGAGGTGCCACAGCCGATCGTCCGTGCGCGGTACGAGTTCGCCGAGGTCAGTGAACCGGGCCTGGGCGCGCTGGTCGACGAACTCCTCCGGCGAGACGAGATCACGTGAACCAGTCGCCCATCGACCCCGCCGAGGGCCAGCACCTGCGGCGATCGCTCGGGCTGTGGTCGGTGACCGTGTCCGGCGTTGGTGTCGTCCTCGGCGCCGGCATCTACGTCCTCGTCGGCGAAGCGGCAGGCGAGGCGGGCGATGCCACCTGGATGGCGTTCCTGATCGCGGGACTGCTCGCGGCCTTCACCGGGCTGTCATTCGCCGAGCTCGCCGCGATGTACCCCGAGGCCGGCGCCAGCGCCGCCTACGCCGAAGAGGCCTTCGGTCCGCGGACAGGATTCGTCACCGGCTGGCTCGACGTGACGGTCAACGTCGTCGGCGCCGCCGCGGTCGCCCTCGGATTCGCGGGGTACGCGAGCGACCTGCTGGGTGGCGATCCGCGCTGGATCGGCGTCGGCCTGATCGTCCTCACCTCGGCGATCGTCTACATCGGCGTCCGTGAGACCGTGATGCTCGCCGTCGTCTTCGCCCTCCTCGAGGTCGCCGGGCTCGTGATCGTGATCGCGGTGGGACTGCCCGACCTCGCCATGCCGTCGTTCGAGGTACCACGAGGCGCGGCCGGCGTGCTGGCGGCCGCCGCGCTTGTCTTCTTCGCGTACGAGGGCTTCGAGGAGATCGTCTCGCTCTCGGAGGAGACGCGGCACCCCACGCGCACGATCCCTCGGGCGCTGGTCATCGCCATCGGCGTCACGTCTGCAATCTACGTCCTCGTCGCGGCCACCGCCGTCTCGGTGGTCGACTGGGAGGAACTCGCGGTGGCGGAGGCACCGCTGGCGCTCGTCGCGCGCGTGGCCGGCGACGACCGGCTCGCGGACGCGCTGTCCACGGTGGCACTGTTCGCCACGTTCAACACCGTGCTCCTGCTCCTCGCGACGGGATCGAGGGTGACCTACGGGATGTCGCGCCGAGGGCTGCTCCCGGCAGGGCTGGGCCGGCTCTCGCCGAGGCAGACCCCGTGGATCGCGACACTCGGCCTCGCGGGCCTCGCGATCGCGTTCGTGTTCACGGGGGACATCGGCTACGTCGCGCAGGTGACGAACTTCGCGGTCTTCGGGCAGTTCCTCGTGGTGAACGCCGCGGTCATCTGGCTGCGCCGTGCCCGCCCCGAGGCGGACCGTCCGTTCCGCATCCCCGGCAGCTGGGGAGGCGTCCCCTGGACCGCCGCAACGGGCATCGGCGGGACGCTCCTCCTCGCCTTCTTCATGGACCGGACCGCCTTCATCACCGGCGGCATCGCCCTGGCACTCGGCGTGCTGCTCTCGTTCCCGGCTCTGCGGCCTCGTGCTGCGACGCCGAGTCGGGAGGATGGCCCCGTAGAGTGACGTGCAGGAGTGATCCATGGAGCCACTGAACCGACTGCCCACGCCGGAGGAGATGCCCGAGCCCCTCGCGAGCCTCCTACGCGAACACGAACACACCGCGCAGGTGATCGCCGATGCCCGCGACACGTTAGACGGGACGGACCTCCGTAGCGCGAGTCCACAGAGCGCCGCACGCGTCGTCCAGGTCGCCCGCGACCTCCAGCAGTTCCTCGCGCACGACCTCACGCTCCACATCGCGAAGGAGGAGGAGGTCCTCTTCCCGGCGATGCGTGACCTCGCGGACCACATGGAGGATCTGCTGGTGCACATGGTGGCGCAGCACGACGAGATCCGTGCTCGCCAGGACCTGATCGACCGCACGATGGCTGCCCTCGACGCCCATCGCAACGAGGTCGAGGTCGAACGCGACGCGTTCATCGCGGACGTGTCTCGGATGACCGAAGCGCTGACGCCGGAGGTGCTCGCGGACCTCCGCGAGCGTGCCATGCGCCTCGAACGGATCTTGCTCGGACACTTCGCCGAGGAGGAAGAGGACCTCTTCATCCCGGCACGGGCGCTCATCGCGCCGGAGGTCCTCCAGGTGCTCGATGAGCAGATGGCCACGCTGGCGCGGATGGGGCCGCCGGCCTAGCAGCCCCATCCGTCCCGCGCTCACTCGTAGAGCCCGCGGAGGGCGCGACTACGCGATCTTGCTCCGTCGAGAGACGTAGTCACCGACGGAGCTGCGGAAGCCCACGGCCAGCCGGTTCCACGTGTTGATCGTGGTGATCGCGATCGTCAGCGCCACCTGCTCCTGCGGGGTGAATACGTCCGCGATCTCCTCGTAGACATCGTCCGGAGCACCCGTCTCCGGGAGGAGTGTCAGCGCCTCCGTCCAGGCCAGCGCGGCCCGCTCGCGTGGCGAGTAGACCGGGCTCTCCCGCCAGACGGCTACCAGGTGCATGCGCTGATCGGTTTCGCCCATCGCGCTCGCATCCTTCGTGTGCATGTCCAGGCAGTGGGCACACCCGTTGATCTGCGAGGCGCGGATGTTCACCAGTTCAAGCAGGAACGGCTCCAGCGTGCTGGAATGCGCGATCTTGCTCACGGCGCGCATCGCGGGCCCAGCCTCCGGCAGTGTCTCCGACCAGTTCAGACGCATCTCACGATCCTTCTTGCTTCGCCCTCAGGGCGCACGGTGACTGCTGATCGAGGAGGTCACGGAGGAGGACCAAGCTCACGGACGACGACACACCGGCGCGATCCTGGATGCGAACGAAGGATGATGCAGCAGGGCATGGTGGATTCGCCTTCCCACCTCAGGGAGACCGTAGTCCTCTGCCTCCAGCGCGTCGACATGGCCCGAGGGGCGCCCGCGCCGCCCAACCGTCCTCGGCACTACATCATGATTGCTATCATCACCGTCCGTTCGGACCCCGGGAGGATGGGGTCACGGGGATGGGTGGTCGCATGGCAGATCAGGACGCAACGAGGGACATCGACGCGCTCATCGTGGGTGCCGGCTTCGCGGGCATCTACATGCTCTATCGCATGCGCGAGCTCGGCATGACGGCGCACGTCGTCGAGGCCGGGTCGGACGTCGGCGGGACCTGGTACTGGAACCGCTACCCCGGCGCCCGCTGCGACATCGAGAGCCTCGCGTACCAGTACTCGTTCGCGGACGAGATCCAGCGCGAGTGGAACTGGAGCGAGCGCTACGCCGCCCAGCCCGAGTTGCTGCGCTACGCCCAGTTCGTCACTGACCGCTTCGGCCTCCGCAGCGACATGCAGTTCAACACCCGGGTCACCTCCGCCCACTACCAGGACGACACCGGCCGGTGGGACGTGCAGACGGACCAGGGCGACCGCTTCTCCGCCCGCTACTGCATCATGGCCACGGGCTGCCTCTCCGTCCCGCGGATGCCATCCTACCCCGGCCTCGAGGACTTCGAGGGCGACTGGTACCACACGGGCGAATGGCCGCACGAGGGCGTCGACTTCACCGGCCTGCGCGTCGCCGTCGTGGGCACGGGCTCCTCGGGCATCCAGTCCATCCCGCTGATCGCGGAGCAGGCCGCCTTGCTCACGGTCTTCCAGCGGACGCCGAACTTCGCCATCCCCGCGCACAACCGCGAACTCACGCAGGACGAACGCGACCGCAACAAGGACGCGTTCCAGCGACTTCGCCGCGAGGCCGAGTACTTCATCCCCGCCCGCTCGGGTGGCCCCTCCGCGGCCCCGCGCGCCCTCGAGGTGGACGACGGCGCGCGCGACGAGCGCTACCAGGCGTTCTGGGACATGGGCGGGCTCATGTACATGGGCGCGTTCGGCGACATCCTCGTCGACCAGGCCGCCAACGACACCGCCGCTGAATTCGTGCGGCGCAAGATCTTCAGCATCGTGCAGGACCCGGAGACCGCCGCGCTCCTCGCCGCGCAGGACTTCCCCCTCGGCACGAAGCGGCTGTGCGTGGACACCGGCTACTACGACACGTTCAACCGCCCGACGGTCTCACTGGTCAACATCCGCGAGCACCCGATCGAGACGATCACGCCCGCCGGGCTCCGCACCGCCGCCGAGGAGTACGAGTTCGACGCCATCGTCTTCGCCACGGGCTTCGACGCGATGACGGGCGCCCTCCTCGCGATGGACATCCGTGGCCGCGAGGGCGTCTCGCTCCGCGACGAGTGGCGTGACGGGCCTCGCTCCTACCTCGGCCTGCAGGTGGCCGGGTTCCCCAACCTCTTCACCATCACCGGCCCCGGCAGCCCCTCCGTCCTCAGCAACATGCTGATCTCCATCGAGCAGCACGTCGACTTCATCTCTGACTGCCTCGAGTACCTCCGCGAGCGCGACCTCGGTACCGTGGAGGCGACGCCCGAGGCGCAAGGGCGCTGGGTCGAGCACTGCCGCGATCTGGGCGAGCGCACGCTCTACCCCCAGGCCAAGTCCTGGTACATGGGCGCGAACATCGAGGGCAAGCCGCGCGTGTTCATGCCCTACGTCGCGGGCGTCGGCATCTACCGCAAGAAATGCGACGCCATCGCCACCGCCGGCTACGAGGGCTTCGCCCTCAGCCGCTAGGAAGGACACCGGGATGTCTGACCTCGACCAGCTCGTCGCGAAGGCCGCGGCGTTCCGCGCGCTCCACGCCGGCCCCGGAATGCTGGTGATGGCGAACGCATGGGACGCCGCCAGCGCCCAACGGTTCGAGGCGGCGGGCTTCCCCGCCATCGCCACCACCAGCGGCGGCGTCGCCATCAGCCTCGGCTACGCGGACCACGAGCAGGCCCCCGTCGAGGAGATGCTCAGTGCGACCGCCCGCATCACCCGGGCCGTGCCAGCCCTCCCCGTCACCGTGGACCTCGAGGCTGGATACGGCCTCGCCCCGGACGAGATCGCGCGCCGCGTCATTGAGGCCGGCGCGGTCGGCCTCAACCTCGAGGACACCGACCACCACGGCAATACCGGCCTCGTTCCGGCCGAGCAGCAGGCAGAGCACATCGCCGCCGTGAAGGCTGCGGCTCATGCCCTCGGCGTCGACCTCTTCCTCAACGCGCGCGTCGACGTCTTCATCCGCCGCGAGGGCGACCTGGAGTCCCAGGTCGCCGAGGGCACCCGTCGCGGCCGCCTCTACCGCGCCGCCGGCGCCGACTCCGTGTACCCGATCATCCTCAGCGACCCCGCCGCGATTCGCGCCATGGTGGACGCCTGTGACGTCATCAACGTCACCGTCCGCCGAGGAGGCCCGCTCTCCCTCCGCGCCGCGCACGAGGCCGGCGCGCGCCGCGTCACCTACGCCACGAGCCTCTTCCGAGACACCATGAACGCCCTCGACACCTTCGCCACCGAGATCCGCGCGGATCTCCCCACCTGATCGAGACGGGCTCGCACTAGATCTCGGCGAGCAGCTGGTCGAGGCGCGCGTAGCCCTCGACCATGCCGGCGTCCAGAAACACGTCGCGGTACTCGAAACTCTCGACGAGCGACTGCGCCGTCAACCTCGTGCGTCCGTTGCCGAGGTCCTCGAACCGATGTCGTTCGAGCACCACGCACTCGGGGAAGGCGTCGGGCGCGAAGGTCTGCACGATCAGCTCGTTCGCGATGACATCGTGGAACGAGCCGTGCACGCTCCCCGTCATCTCGGGCCCGGACATCGTGATGCGATACGAACCGCCCGTGCGGCAGTCGAAGTGGTCGAACCGCACCTCGTAGCTGTCGTCCCAGTTCCACTTGACGAACAGCTCCGGATCGACATGGGCACGGAAGACCTTCGCCGGCGGGGCATCGAACTCCCGGATGATCCGGACCATGGGCAGCTTGTCGTCGACGATCACCTCGGCCTCGTTCACTCGATGTCTCCTTCGGGTTCGTCGGGCAAGCTCTCCAACAGGGCGTCGAGGCGTCGGTAGCGCTCCTCGGCCCGGCGGCGATACCGCTCGATCCAGGTGGTCATGAGGTCGAACACCTCGACCTCGAGGTGGACGGGGCGACGTTGTGCATCCCGGCGGCGGCTCACCAGCCCCGCGTCCTCGAGCACGCGGAGGTGCTTGGACACGGCCTGGACGGACACGTCGTAGGGCTCGGCCAACTCGTTGACGGTTGCATCAGCCACCGTCAGACGAGCGACCATGTCCCTCCGGGTGGGATCAGCCAGTGCCGAGAACACTCGTGAGAGCTGATCGACCGCGGCCATCCCGCCTCCCCTCGTGATCAACCATTCGGTTGAACACGGCGCACCGTACCGCTCAACAACGCCTGTCGTCAACCATTTGGTTGAACACGAATCTGGACGTCACAGAGATCGAGGGGAGGGCGCGGCAAGACATAACCGCCGCTGTGGTGATGGTCACGAGTGGGCGTCGGGTTCAGAGGTGCTGAACTGCGGGTGAACCCTGAGCACACGAGAGGCTCTCGATGCTCAATCTGGGGCCTCAGCGGTGCTTGGGGGTCGCAGAGCGGTGAAGAATCCGTAAACTCGCGCCGGTCGGGTCAGTTCAGGCCGATCCGGTGTGAGGTTGGTAAGAGGCCGATTGGCATCCTACGGGTGTCCTGAGGAGGCACCGATGCACCTGACCATCATCAGCAACGACCCCGTCCAGGCCCACGTCCTCGCCGGAGTGGCCCAGCGTGCCGGCTGGAACGTCTCTCGTGCATCGTCCATCGCGACGGGCGGCTCGGACCACGGCAGGGCGGACGCGGTGCTCGTCGACGCCGAGTGCGTCGGCCCCACGGAGCAGGCCGCGCTGCGACAGCTGGCCGCGCAGGTGGGACGTGAGCGGGTGTTCCTGCTGGCAGACCAGGTCGCCGGCGTGCTCCCGACCCCCGAGGACCTCGGCGTCCACCTGATGGCGATCAAGCCAGTCCACCCCGCGCAGTTCCTCCGGCTGGTGCAGGCGTCGATCCCGGCCGCGCCGGCCAGCAAGTTGGGACGCGGCATCGCCGGCATCGGGCAGACCGCGGCTGCCATGCGCGCCTAGCGCAACGAGGCCCTGACGCGGGTGAGCGCGCGGGCGCTCGGCCCGCGCCCGGAGGGGTCCCGGCCGTGAGGCTGGGATCTCGTGCATTCCGCCCATCCGGAACGCCCGAGCTCCCAGACGGATCTGCTCCAGCGAGATCTCCTGGAAGTAGCCCTCGCCGAGACTCTCGATGTACGGGCTGGGCTCGAACCCGAGGGCGTAGAGGATCTGCGAGCGGCCGTCCTGCGCCGTACCGTTCGCCGTGCATCGGAGTCCGCGTGGGCTGGTGATTCGTCTCGGGTCAGGTGCCGACCCCGTAGGAGGACCTGTCGAGCACGGACATCGCCGCCGCCACGTGGAATAGCAGGATGCCGGAGATCAGAAGGCGCTGTGTTGCTCCGGGTCCCAGCCAGGCCGGCGAATAGCGGAGGAGTGCGAACGACCCGACAACGAGGAGGCCGGTGCCGATCGCTATCGGGAGGAGCCACCGGGTCGATCCGGTCAGCATGAGCTGCACCGGAAGGAGTGCCGCAGCAGCGCTGGCGCCGAGGAACGCGAGCCGCGCACCGGTGTTGTGCAATGTCCCCTCCCGCGTCAGTTCAATCGTTCCCCCCGGATCGGTCGGCCAGATGCCCGCCATGACCAGCCCGCCAGCCCACACGCTCAGCGCGAGTCCAACCGGCGCACGAGGAACCCGTCCCTCGAGGAAGAAGGCGATGGCTAGCGCACCCGCAGCGAGTGCGAGCGTGTAGAACGCGACCGACATCACCGCCCCGTAGGGTCCCAGGACGTACTCGCTCACATAGCGGGTCCGAGGATCGAACTCGCGCTGGAGGACGTGGAGTCCGACGAGAAGCACCAGGAAGCTGACCGTCGCAACGATCGCGAGGCGCGCATAGAAGATCGAGTCGGTGGGGAAGTGTGACACGTCGCAGCACTCCTGATCGGACCGTACCGGTGCAACCACGGGAATCACGATCAGTGTCGGCGATCCCTGGTGCGACACGGAACGCCGCTTCCGCGTCCTCGAAGGCGTCAGTGCTCGCCCTGACTCACGTCCTTCGGTTCCGCAAGCCGCTGATCGCTACCCGATCCGCATCGTCAGCATTGAGATCGAACCCCCGTCGAACCCTTCCACGGGATACGAGAGCTCCTCGCCACCGCGGCAGAGCGCGATCGCGTAGATGAACGGCAGGTAGTGGTCGGGCGTGGGTACCGACTGCAACGCCGCCTCGCCCATCGTCTCGTAGGCGATGAGCGGGCCGTGCTCGTGCGCAGCGAGGAGGTCCTTCACCCGGGTCTCGAACTCGATCGCCCACGGGTAGGCGGTCCCCGAGTGATCACCCCACGAGTACGCATGCAGGTTGTGGACGAGGTTCCCGCTCCCGAGGATCAGGACGCCGTCATCGCGCAGGGGCGAGAGCCGCTGGGCGAGGTCGTAGTGGAACGAAGCGGGCTGGTTGCGGTCGATGCTCAGCTGCACGACGGGGATGTCGGCGCGGGGTACATATGCGTCAGGACAGACCACGTCCCGTGGTCCAGGCCCCACTCCTGGTCGAGCTCAACGCTCGTCGGCGCGAGCAGCCCGACGAGGTGGGACGCCAATGCCGGGTCACCGGGGGCCGGATACTTGATCTCGTAGAGCTCCTCCGGGAAGCCTCCGAAGTCATAGATCGTCCGCGGCGTCTCCATCGCGGTGACCTTCGTCCCGCGGATGTACCAGTGCGCCGAGACGGCCACGATCGCCCTCGGCCGCGGCATGCCCTCGGCGACTTGTCGCCAGCTTCGGGCCAGGAGGCTCTCGCGGTTGAGGGCGTTCATCGGGTTGCCGTGTCCCGCGAACACCACCGGCATCGGCGACGACGACCCTGCATCCCTACCTGAGGTCACGTGTTCCACCCCTGTCGTCCGATGGCAAACCGGCGCGTCGTGCTGCCTCGACCATACCCCGCGCCTCCGGAGTCCGGGCGGCGGCCGGCCCGACCTCAGCCGATGCGGATGACCGGCTTGACCACCGCGCCTGACTCGGCGTCGGCGGCGGCCTGGTTGATCTGGTCGAAGTCGTAGAACTGGACGAGGCGGTCGAACGGAAACCGACCCTGCATGTACAGGTCGAGCAGCTGAGGCACGAACACATCCGGGACGCTGTCGCCCTCGACCACACCCATGAGAGTCTTGCAGCTCTGCATCAAGTCGTTCGCGGGAAGCTGGATCACGGCGTCCGGGCGCGAGGCTCCGAGGATCGCTGCCGAACCCCGCTGACGCAGCGCCTCGACGGCCTGCTGGATGAGCGCCGGTAGCCCGGTCGTGTCGAGGGCGTAGTCCGCGCCGCCTCCTGTCACGCGTCGGACCTCGGTGACGGCGTCGACCTCGGCACCGTTGAACGCGTGCGTCGCGCCGAGTTCGCGTGCCAGATCGAGCCGGGCAGGGACCACGTCCACGGCGATGATCGTGGTCGCGCCCGCCACGCGCGCTGCCATGACGGCGCTGAGGCCGACCGCCCCCGCGCCCATCACGACGAAGCTCGCGCCCGCACCCACCCAGCGCGCGGAGGACCGTGCCGGCCCCGGTCTGGATGCCACACCCGAGCGGCCCGAGCAACTCGAGCGGCGCATCCTCGCGGACCTTCACGGTGTTCGACTCCTGCGCGATGGCATAGGTGGCGAACGAGGACTGCCCGAAGAACCGGTCGTGCAGCGTGGCGTCGCCGTCCGGAAGGAAGAGGGCATGCGAGCCATCCGGACGCATGCCCGAGAAGTTCCGGACGTTGAAGTTGGTACAGCTGGCCGGTGACCCGTCGAGGCACGGACGGCACTGCCCGCAGTGCATGAAGCTCAGCGCGACGTGATCGCCCGGCGCCACCTTGGTGACGGCGCTCCCCACCGCCTCCACGATGCCGGCTCCCTCGTGGCCGAGCACCACCGGCAACGGCACCGGGTACACCTGGTCGCGGACGACGAGGTCGGTATGGCAGAGGCCCGTCGCCACGATCCGCACGAGGACCTCGTCCGGCCGAGGTGGCTCCATGAGCACCGTCCCGAGTTCGAACGAGCCCGCTTTGCGGACGACCGCGGCCTGGACTTCGCGGGACGCTGTCGTTTGCCCGATCATCAGCGGTACTCGAAGACGGTCCAGGTGACCATCTCCGCGTTCGGGAGCGTGGCTTCCTCGAAGCCATACAACTCCCCGTACTTCGGCCGGAGGGCATCCGTGGCCGCCTGCGTGATCGTCGCGCTCCAGTTCGCGAGGAACCCGGTGTGCGCGCTCGCGGAGGCGTCGACGAAGTTCATGAACGGGTTGGCCGCGATCGCGTCTCCCACGGCCGCCTTTAGGTCGGCCACGAACGCCAACTCGAAGTCGATGTCTTCGCGCGTACCGATATTGCCGTGGCTCCCGGACAGGTGGTCCCACTCGAGGTCGTAGATCTGCCGGAGATTCTGCTCGTGCCAGTGGAAGCGCTCATTGCCGGCGAACTTCCAGAACGGCGGCTGGTCCGGGTTGATCAGGTCAGGCGAGTGGATGATCCGCTCCTGCGTGAGCAGCCAGGCCGAGTGGTCGTCCGTGTGCGCCGCCCACTCGAACCCGTGCAACTCGACCGTGAGGCCGTCGAACGCGAAGCTCCCGCGCGGCCAGTCCACCACCTCCGTGGGACGGGGGAAGCCGCTGCCGCTGAGCTCCATCGCCTGCCGGGTCTTCTCACTCGCGACGATCCGGAGCGAGCGTCCACCTGCCTCGGCGGCCTCGACGTACTTGCCGATGTCGCCGATGTGGTCGGCGTGGTAGTGCGGATAGACCACCGCCGTGATCGGCTTGTCCGTAACGGAAGCGACCGCCGCAGTGATGTTGTCGTAGACGCCCTCGAGCTCGTCGAAGAGGAGTACGCCCTCCTCGCCGACGTAGAAGACCGTCCCGTAGTTGAACGCCTGCACCCACCAGGCCCGCTCGGAGAGGCGCTGCAGGACGTACTGCTGGGTCATGTTGCGCTGGAAGAGATCGCCGAGCTTCAGGCCGGGCTCGAGCGCAGTCTCGGAGGACGGCTCGACGTAGGTCGCACCAATGGTGGAGGGGACGGACGGACTCATGACGGCTCCTGTCGACCACAGCGAACAGCCGCCCCAAGGCTCGTCTCAGGCTGGCCCCAGCGCTGAAGCATGTCAAGAGCGACCGGCGCCGGCCGCGCCAGCACCCGGATCGTGGCCACACCATCCACACGGAGAGCGCGATCGCGTTCGCCCGTCACGTCCAGCGCACATTCCAGCGCCTGGTAGAGCGAGTTCGGCACTCATGCGCTTCCCGGGGCCGACCAGCAGGCCGGAGAAGGCGGCAAGAATCGAGGCCGCGGTGTTGGCGAACGTGAACTCAGAGCGCGTCCACCCGAACTCCTCGGTTATCGGCCGAAGGACCACGGGACTGGAGCACGCGACCGAAAGCAGATGAGACGAACATCGCAACGCCGGCGGCGAGCACAATCCTCCAGCCGTAGAAGAAACGCGGGCGCCTCAGGGTGAGGCGTGCCATCGGCGTGTACCTCGATCTCGTATCACCGTCATGCCACGACTCGCCATGAACGACATCAATTACGCTCCGAGAGCGCTCCCTCCACAGGCGAGCGCCGCTGTGTCCCGCCCCACAACACCCCGCACGCTGCTGTCAGTCGTACGGCTGTAGCAGTTCGTGAATGGTGGTCCGGCTCCCGTGAGCGAGTACGTCCAGCCGCAGTCCGCGAGCCTCGAGGGCCCGGTGAGGCTCGGGTGGTTGCACCTGTATGGACGTTGAGCGCCGTGCTACCAGCACATTCGCCGGCCCGACCACCTCAGCGTCGCCGTCTGGGAAGACGATCAGGGCTGTGCGTTCATCCAGGCCGATCCAGGTCACGTCCGGCCGCACGGCACCCAGCAAGAACAGATGCCCGTAGCGATTCCACTCGGCGAGGTGGGCGTCGACGCCGCATCCAGGCAACCAGTTAAAGCCGGGCCGGATCTGCAGGACGGTCTTCTGGTCTAGTGGGAGCCCATCCGAGGCGCGTAGGGGGCCGGAGTCCAGCCCCCCGCGGAGCCCCACGGGTCCGTTTGCCGGGGAGATTGCCCATTCCCCAGCGGCACGAGCCCCGGCACTTGTCCCCGCGAGGACGGCGCCGTTCCGCCACGCCTCTTCAATCGCAGCGTGAACCGGCGTGCCCGTGATCACCTCCTGGATGCGGATGTCACTACCCCAGCCGATGTAGATGAGGCGAGCCTCCCGCAGCAGTCGTGCGTTCTCTTCGCTCTGCGCATCCTCTGGCTCGTACACAGGTGCGACCTGGACATGCCGCGCGCCCAGCGACTCGTAGTACTCGACGAACTTCGCACCCATCCGCTTCGAAGGGCGCGCAGTCGGCAGGAAGGCGACCGGTGCGTCAGGCCCGCCCGCGAGTTCGAGCACGTAACGGTCCACCTGCTCGGACTGCTCGTAGTCGCCGCCACCGATCAGCACCAGCGCGCCTGGGAGGCCCCTGTTCATATCGTCAGTCGCCATGTCGATCTCCTCGCGACTTGCGGGTGGAGGATGACCCGCACGGTAGATCACAGTCGGGGCGAATCCGGACACGCACCAAGGCCCGTGACGAACATGTCCGAAAATGTCCGGCTCTGGCTCCGAGGTGTATGTCCGGAGCATGGGCGTCCCCAGCAACAGATACTCCGCAGTCGCTAATACGGGTACATACTGCCGCCCGAGCTGTCCCCCCGCTTATGCGAAGGTCCGGGAATATCTGCCGCTACAGGATCGCGGCCGCGGCAGGGCATTCCGCGCGACGGAGAGGCGCTAGCCCATGTTCTGGTCGACCGGCTACCGGACAACACCGACTCGGCCACAACCTAACAACTCGCGAGGCCTGAGCGACACCGAGTATGAAGCGCGTATCGCGGAGATCGACGAGCGAGTCCAACACGCCGCGATACCCACCGGCCCCTCGTATGAGGAAACCGCGAGCTACTTCGCGGACATGTCAGTGCTGTGGGAGCGGGCTGATACGGAGCAGCGGCGGCGGTTGGTCTCGCCGCTGGTCGAACGCGTGTACCTGGACATTGAGTCGAAGCGGATCGCGGCGCTCAAGCCGACGCCCGAGTTCAGGCTGCTGATCGAGCACGCGCTCGACATCGCTGATGACCCGAAGGTTCTCTCGGTCCCGCCGGAAATGGCTGAGGACCTTACTAATTGGAGATGGTGGAGACGGGGGAGGTTCAGTCTCCAACATCTCCAGTTGCCTAAGCTGCTGATTCCTACCGCGTGGCCGCCACACACCTTCGGCCTCGCATGGCGATCCTCATGACCCCTGTCGCGGCTCGTGGCAGTCCCAAGGTGTAACTGTGTACATCACGTGGAGGACGCGCATGAGCGAACGAATCTCAGCACGTGACGCCCGCGCCCGCTTCGCGGAACTCATCGACCGAGTGAAGTACACCAGGGACCGATCATCGTGGAGAAGCAGGGCCACCCCTTCGTCGCCATGATCCGCGCAGAGGACCTGGAGCGCGTCGAACGGTTGCTAGCGACGGAACGCGAGGCCAAGTTCAGTCGCCTCGCGGCCGAAGCAGCCGACGACGAGCATTCCTCAAGCCCCTCAGACGAGGAGATCGTTGAGGCGGTTCGGCTGACGCGCGAAGCGCTTTACCGCGAGCGCTATGGCGCAGCCTAGGCTTCGCGTCGCCCTCGATACGAACGTCCTGATCGCCGGCATCGTCTGGCCGCGATGCCGCACGACGTCCTCCGTGCAGCGCTGGCCCGGCACTTCGACCTCGTGCTGCCGGAGCAAGTGGTCGAAGAGGCCCGGCGGCATCTCAGCGATCAGCAGACAGCGCTCGACTACCTGCTGACCCAATGCCCGGCGAAGTCGTCTCGATGCCCTCACGCGAGGCGGTGGAGGACGCACCTGACCTCGTGCGCCACGAGCCGACGTTCCGATTGCTCTCGCCCTACTCGCCACCCGCGTCGACCTCTTTGTCACGAGTGATCGGGACTTCACCGATCCCGGTGCAGTGGCGGAACCGTTCAGCCGCGAAGTGAAGATCATGCTCCCCGCCGTGTTCCTGCGGGACGTGCTCGGCTGGAGTTCAGAAGCCTTAGAGGTGATCCGGAGCCGGACCTGGCACGACTTCGGCTCGTAGGGACAGGACGCACGTCGGCTGCATAGTGGACAACAGACATAACCGTGTTCGTCCAAGTGATGACCGGGATAGGCACGGCCTGATAATTGCGGCGGCGCGCATCCTCACTTGGAGCCGCCAGCACTGCGGGTCCGTGAATGCCCTTGCTCTCCTCGGAGAGTTCTGAGCGCGGTTGGCGCGGCGGCGACACGGCTGACGCTCGGACGAGGCCCTGGCGTTCTTGCGGCTAAGCTGTCCGCCGGAGCTCCGCGCAATAGTTCAGCTGCGCTCCGGCGCCGTTGCCGTTACGGCACCGCCGACAGTTCCGAGCGGAGGTCGCGGAACTTAGCCTTCATGGAACCGTCGATCTTCCGGTCCCCGATTTGAATGATCGCTCCGCCGAGCAGCGTACCGTTGACTAGGAACTCCGGTCGGATGTGCCTGCCAGTCTGTGCCGAGAGCTGGGCGACAATGCGCGCTTCCTGGTCTTCGTCCAGCACCTCTGCAGTTGTGATCTCTGCTCGCAGGATCCCCCGATGCGCCTCGACGAGGCCCGCGAAGCGCCGAGCAATGGACGGGCCGAGGCTGAGACGCCGCTTCTGCCAGAGCAGCCGGAAGAAGTTCATCTGGGTGCGGGACCGCTGAGGGAAAACCGCGGCGACGACCGCCTCGAACCGTGCCTCATCGACCTGGGATAGCGCGCGCACGAAGCGCTTCTCGGAAGTGAGTGCACCCAGTTCGTCGATCGCAGCGAGCCACGCGTCGACGTTGCCCTCGCCGAGGGCAACGTCGAACGCTGCCTGGGCGTAGCGGCCGGCGGCGATGCTACTCACCGCCGGTGACGAGCATCTCTCGGAGCAGGTAGCGATGATACGCACCGGAACGCTCGCGAAGATCTCGCGCTGTTTCCGCGACGCGTCCGGGAGGAGCCGGAGGTCGAGCTGGTCGCGTTGTCGGTACTGATGGCTTGGTCATGAGCCTCCACCCTCTCTTGTGATCTGTCTTAGCCTCGTCTCCGTCTGATGACCGAGGCGGTCCCCCACCGGCACTCGCCGGGAGC
>Ga0265293_10003631_pt1 | contig 28434 bp, 19 predicted proteins | sample Munlanlewell138R_FD_192505 | JGI IMG/M metagenome (GOLD analysis project Ga0265293, IMG submission 192505) | Leachate microbial communities from a municipal landfill in Southern Ontario, Canada - Leachate well 138R | ecosystem: Engineered > Solid waste > Landfill > Unclassified | place: Canada... | reverse complement strand
TCACAGGGCAAGTCACAGGGCAAGTCACAGGGCAAGTCACAGGGCAAGTCACAGGGCAAGTCACAGGGCAAGTCACAGGGCAAGTCACAGGGCAAGTCACAGGGCAAGTCACAGGGCAAGTCGCCAGCCTGATTGGGGTGCTGCAAAATGCCATGAGCCGAAAAGAGTTGATGGCAGCACTTGATCTTACCGGGCGTGACAACTTTGAAAAACTTTATCTGCGCCCTGCACTGGCGGAGGGCTTGATTGAAATGACCCTCCCCGACAAACCCAACAGCCGCTTGCAGCAATACCGCCTGACGGAAAAAGGCAGGAGATTGCTACAAAGCAATGGGGTAGAAAACGAATGAACAAGAAAGCGCTGTCGGAACGGGACATCTGCACCAAATTCATTACCCCGGCTCTGGAACAAGCTGGCTGGGACATTGCCACCCAGATACGGGAAGAATTCTCCCTTACCAAGGGCCGTGTCATTGTACGGGGCAAACTCCACACGAGGGCCAAGCACAAACGCGCCGACTACGTACTGTTCCATAAACCGAACCTGCCCATGGCTGTCATCGAGGCCAAGGACAACAAACACTCACTGGGCGACGGTATGCAGCAGGCCCTGAGTTATGCCGAGCTTCTGCAAGTGCCCTTCGTGTTCAGCAGCAATGGCGATGGCTTTCTCTTCCATAACAAGATCGCCAAAGACGGTGTGATTGAGCGCGAACTTGGCCTTGACGAATTCCCCAGCGCCGAAACTTTGTGGCAATGGTGGGCGGAACACCAAGGGCTGACAACGCAACAGCAGGAACTGGTCACACAGGACTATTACAGTGACGGCAGCAACAAGACGCCGCGCTACTACCAATTGCTTGCCATCAATAAAACCATCGAAGCCATTGCCAAGGGCCAGCGGCGCATCCTGCTGGTGATGGCAACAGGTACGGGTAAGACCTACACCGCCTTCCAGATCATCTGGCGTCTGTGGAAGTCACGCGCCCGCAAACGCATCCTGTTTCTGGCCGATCGCAACATCCTGGTTGATCAGACTATGACCAACGACTTCAAACCCTTCGGCTCGGCCATGACCAAGATCCAGAAGCGGCAGGCCAACAAGTCCTATGAAATTTATCTCTCGCTGTATCAGGCTGTCACTGGTACCGAAGAAGAACAGAACATTTACAAGCAGTTCAGCCCGGACTTCTTTGACCTGATCATCATCGACGAATGCCACCGGGGCAGCGCCGCCGCTGATTCCGCCTGGCGCGAAATCTTGGAGTATTTCAGTTCCGCCACCCAGATCGGTCTCACCGCCACGCCCAGGGAAACCAAGGATGTTTCCAATATCGACTACTTCGGTGAGCCCATCTACACCTACTCATTGCGCCAGGGCATCGAAGACGGCTTCCTCGCACCTTATAAAGTCGTGCGTATCGACCTGGATAAAGATCTCACCGGCTGGCGGCCAGACAAGGGCATGGTGGACAAATACGGCCATGAGATCGAAGACCGCATCTACAATCAGCGCGACTTCGACCGCAACCTGGTGCTGGAAAAGCGCACCCACCTGGTAGCAAAAAAAATCAGCGACTTCCTGAAAGCCACCAACCGCTTCGACAAGACCATTGTCTTCTGCGACAACATCGACCACGCCGAGCGCATGCGCCAGGCCTTGGTCAACGAAAACGCCGACCTGGTTGCGCAAAACAGCAAATACGTGATGCGCATTACCGGCGACAACGAAGAAGGCAAACAGGAACTCGATAACTTTATCTTCCCGGAGAGTCGGTATCCGGTCATCGCCACCACCTCCAAACTGATGACTACCGGGGTCGATGCCCAGACCTGCAAGCTGATCGTGCTGGACCAGCGCATCCAGTCCATGACCGAATTCAAGCAGATCATTGGCCGTGGCACGCGCATCAACGAGGATTTCGACAAGTATTACTTCACCATCCTCGACTTCAAGAAAGCTACCGAACTGTTTGCTGACCCGGCCTTTGACGGTGATCCAGTTCAAATCTATGAGCCCAAGGGCGATGAATCCCCCGTGCCCCCGGATGAACAAGGTGACGTGCCCCAGGACGGAGAAAGCATCCCCGATGACTTTACCTACCCCACAGACGGTGGATCTTCCTGGGGTGAGGTGTCGGAACCGGGCGAAGAAGAAGGCGGGGTACGCCGTTATGTCGTGTCAAACGTCGAAGTCAAGGTCGTGGCCGAGCGAGTGCAGTACTTCGACGCCAACGGCAAACTGATCACCGAATCCCTGAAAGATTACACCCGCAAAGCCCTGGCGAAGGAATTTGCTTCGCTCGACGATTTCCTGCGCAAGTGGGGCGGTGCAGAGAAAAAACAGGCCATCATCGACGAATTGGCGGAACAGGGAATCTTCTTCGACGCCCTCGCCGACGAAGTCGGCAAGCAGTCCGGCAAGACCTTCGACCCCTTCGACCTGCTCTGCCATGTTGCCTGGGATCAGCCACCCCTGACCCGCAAGGAGCGGGCCGAGCAAGTCAAAAAGCGCAACTACTTCGCCAAATACAGCGAACAGGCCCAGCAGGTACTACAAGCCCTGCTCGACAAATATGCCGATGAAGGTGTTGCCGCCATTGAGGAAACCCAAGTCCTCACTATTGCTCCCTTTAGTGAGTTGGGCACGCCCATCGAACTCATCCGTGCCTTCGGCGGCAAGGACCAGTACCAGCAGGCCGTTCACGAACTTGAACAGGCCCTTTACGAATTAAAACAGGAATAAGTAATGTCTCTCGCCACCCTTATCAAATCCATCCAGGACATCATGCGCAAGGATGTCGGTGTCGATGGTGACGCCCAGCGCATCAGCCAGATCTGCTGGTTGCTGTTCCTGAAGATATTCGATGACAAGGAGCAGGAGTGGGAGCTCACCGTCAAGGGCTACAAATCCCCACTGCAAAGCCGCTTCCGCTGGAGCAACTGGGCCAAGAACCCGGAAGGCATTACCGGCGAGGAGCTGATCGACTTCGTCAACAACAATCTGTTCCCATCTCTCAAAGGGCTAGCCACCAAGGCCGGCGTACCCCCCCGTGGCCGTGTCGTGGGCTTGGTATTCGAGGACGCCTACAATTACATGAAGTCCGGTACCCTGTTGCGCCAGGTCATCAACGCCATCGAGGAGGACGTAGATTTCAACTCCTCCAGCGATCGCCACCTGTTCAACGACATCTACGAGAAAATCCTAGCCGACCTGCAATCCGCCGGTAACGCCGGTGAATATTATACACCCCGCGCGGTTACCCGGTTCATGGTGGACATCATCAACCCGCAACTGGGCGAAAAGATTCTCGACCCGGCCTGCGGTACCGGAGGCTTTCTCACCTGCACCATTGAACACCTGAAGCAGCAGGTCAAAACACCAGTCGATGACAAGAAAATGCAGGAAAGCATCCACGGTGTGGAAAAGAAGCCCCTGCCGCACATGCTAGCCATGACCAACATGATGCTGCACGGCATCGAGGTGCCCACCAACATCCACCACGACAATACCCTGTCCCGGCCACTAAAAGACTACGGCCCCAAAGACCGGGTGGATGTCATCATCACCAACCCGCCCTTCGGCGGCATGGAAGAAGACGGCATCGAAAAGAACTTCCTGAAAAAATACCAGACCCGCGAAACCGCCGACCTGTTCATGGCGTTGATCATGCACCTGCTCAGGCACGATACCGGAAGGGCCGCCGTGGTGCTGCCCGACGGCTTCCTCTTCGGCGAAGGCGTCAAGACCACCCTCAAACGGGAGCTGCTGGAAAGCTTCAACCTGCACACCATCGTGCGTCTGCCCAAAGGCGTATTCGCGCCTTACACCAGCATCGCCACCAATATTCTGTTTTTCGAGAAGGGCGGGCCGACCAAGGATGTCTGGTTTTTCGAGCACCCCTACCCGGACGGCTACAAGTCCTATTCCCGCTCCAAGCCTTTAACCATTGCCGAATTTGATTTAGAGAAAAAATGGTGGGGCGGCGCTTCACGTCGTGGCCGCAAAACCACTGAACACGCCTGGAAAGTCAGCGCGAAGGAAATTGCCGGGCGCAACTACAACCTGGACTGCAAGAATCCCCATGAAGTGGAAGTCAACCACGGCGACCCGGACGAACTGATGGTGGAATACCAGCAGATCGTCCAGCAACTTGAAGCCGCGCAACAGGCGCTCAAGGCCGAGTTAATGGCCTGCCTGTCCCCCGGTACCAAGGGCAAGAGGGGCAAGGCATGAGCAGGAAGAAGCAAACGCCCAAGGATGTCTCCATCGTCCGCTCCTCGGCGGCGGAATACCTTACCTTTGTCGCCGCAAGTGGCAGCGGTGGTGTCGAAGCGGTCTACGCCGATGAAAGCATCTGGTTGACCCAGAAGATGATGGGAGTGCTTTACGATGTGGAGACCCACACTATCAACTACCACCTGAAAAAGGTTTTCTCAGACAGTGAGCTAGAGGAAGTTTCAGTTATTCGAAATTTTCGAATAACTGCCGCCGACGGCAAGACCTACAATACCAAGCACTACAAACTGCCCGCCATTATTGCCGTGGGTTACAAGGTCAACTCCGAACGCGCCGTCCAGTTTCGCAAATGGGCCACCACCATTATTGATGAATACACCATCAAAGCCTATGTCATGGATGATGAACGCATCAAAAGCGGTGGCTCCATCCTGACCGAACAGTACTTTGAAGAACAGTTGCAGCGCGTCCGCGAGATCCGCCTCTCCGAGCGCAAGTTCTATCAAAAGATCACCGACATCTATGCTACCGCCATCGACTACGATGTAACCGCCCAGGCCACCAAGCGCTTTTTCGCCACTGTGCAAAATAAACTCCACTGGGCCATCCACGGCCAGACGGCGGCGGAGGTCATTGTCAACCGCGCCGATGCCGAAAAACAGAACATGGGCTTAATCACTTGGAAGGATGCCCCGCGTGGAAAAATCCAGAAGTTCGATGTTAGCGTGGCCAAGAACTATCTGTCTGAAGACGAAATGACACAACTGGCGCGGCTGGTAAACGCCTACCTGGATGTGGCCGAAGACATGGCCCTGCGCAAGATGCCCATGACCATGCAGGACTGGGAAACCCGCCTCAACCGCTTCATCGCAGCCACCGACCGCGCAATCCTTCAAGACTCAGGCAAAGTGACAGCAGAAATTGCCAAGGCCCATGCCGAAAGCGAATTCGAGAAATACCGCATCGTGCAGGATCGATTGTTCGAAAGCGACTTCGACCGGATGCTCAGGCAGATCGAGACCATCCAAAAACCGGAGGGCGGCGATGAATAAGCACACCGCCCAATTGCTGGAACAGCACTTCGACACCGCCTTTGCCGCACCCGATGGCATTGCCAAGCTGCGCGAGCTGATTCTGACGCTTGCCATGCAAGGCAAACTGGTGGAGCAAGACCCCAATGACCCGCCCGCCAGCGAACTGCTGAAAGAGATTGAAGCCGAAAAGCAGCAGCTGGTGAAGGCAGACAAGATTAAACCGCCCAAGCCGCTGCCGCCGATCAAGCCGGAGGAAGTGCCTTACGAACTGCCACAAGGGTGGGAGTGGGTGAGGCTTGGCGAAATCGGAATTATCAACCCTCGCAATGACGTTCAGGATTCAGAAATGGCAGGTTTCGTCCCTATGCCTCTGATTCCTGAAGGCTATTCCGAAAAGCACCAATTTGAGGAACGCCCGTGGAGTGAGATTAAGAAAGGCTATACCCATTTTGCCGATGGCGATGTTGGTATGGCAAAGATCACGCCTTGTTTCGAAAATGCAAAATCCTGCGTGTTTTCAGGTTTGCCTAATGGAGTTGGAGCAGGTACAACAGAGCTGCATATTTTCAGAAACTCGTTCAATTCGGTTGTGTCAAGATTCCTACTGTATTACCTGAAAAATCCACACTATATCTCGAAAGCTGTGCCAAGCATGACTGGTTCCGCAGGTCAGAAGCGCGTGCCGACACCATATTTTACCGAGCAACTAATTCCACTTCCCTCCATCGCTGAACAACACCGCATCGTCGTCCGCATCGATCAGCTAATGGACTGTTGCGACGAGCTAGAAAAATTGCGAAAAGCGCGGGAGGCCCAGCGCCTGGCCGTCCACGCCGCCGCCATCAAACAACTGCTCGACACCCCAGATGGCTTAGCCTGGGACTTTATCCAAAAACACTTCGGCGAACTCTACACCGTCAAAGAAAACGTCGCCGAACTGCGCAAAGCCATCCTGCAACTCGCCGTCATGGGCCGCCTCGTCCCCCAAGACCCCAACGATGCACCCGCCAGCGAACTATTAAAAGAAATCGAAGCCGAAAAGCAGCGGCTGATAAAAGCAGGCAAAATCAAAAGGCCCAAGCCACTACCGCCGATCAAACCGGAGGAAGTGCCTTATGAACTGCCGCAGGGGTGGAGGTGGGTGAAGTTAGGAGAACTTGCAAATTTCATAGACTACAGAGGCAAGACTCCTAAAAAGGTAGGTGAAGGTATTCCTCTTATTACAGCCAAAAATATCCGGTTCGGCTACATCAATAGAGAGCCGAGGGAGTATGTAACCGAGGAAGAATATACACGCTGGATGACGAGAGGGTTTCCGAAAGTTGGCGATTTGCTTTTTACAACTGAGGCTCCATTAGGAAATGTAGCAGTCGTAGACATTGAGGAAGCATTTGCATTGGCTCAACGTGCTATATGCTTTGGTATTTACAGTCGTGAAATGTCCAGCTTTCTGAAATGGCTGATTATGTCCGCTCCAATCCAAGAACTGCTGAATGCTAATGCGACAGGGATGACTGCCAAAGGGATTAAAGCTGCACGCCTTAAAGAGCTTGCTTTCCCTGTTCCGCCAAAAAAAGAACAACGCAGAATTGTTTCGAAAATCGACCAACTAATGATCCTGTGCAGTACCCTGGAAACCCAAATTGACACCAAGGCGGGGAAACAAACAGAACTTCTCGACGCTGTAATGGCGCAAGTGTAGGGATATATCATGCGCCTAACATCGCTCTATATCGGCCAATACAAGAACCTTCGGGACTTTTCCCTGAGCTTTGACGGCAGCAGCTTTATCGATGTCTTTGTCGGTAAGAACGGTACTGGGAAATCCAACCTGTTCGAGGCGTTAATCGAGATATTCCGCCATATTGTTGAGTTTGACCGCAACAAGGCCCACTGCGATTTCAATTACCGCATCGGTTTCGAGATTGACGGTAAGGTCACCGAAATCGGCTGGAACTCTGGAAAGCTGACAATCGATGGCAAAGAGCGAAAGACCATCGGTAAAACGCCGTTGCCGGATAATGTGCTGATCTACTATTCCGGCCACAACGACACGGTGGCAGGTCTGGTCCAGCAGTATGAAGAGGCTTTCCGCAAACGCATCAAACGCGCCGATTTTGACGAGACCCGATTTTTTATGGGCATCGGCCCAGAATACAAGGAACTGCTACTGGCTGTGCTGCTAATGCAGCCTGATACCTGCAAGGCCCGACAGTTTGTCTGCCAGAAGCTCGGCATTGAAACCGTGGCATCAGAAGTGAAGGTCGCGCTGGAACGGCCCGCCTACGCCGCTGATTCCCGTTTTGATATTGAGTTCAACGACGAAACCGACCGCTACTGGCAAGCGGAGGGGATCACCAAAGACTTTCTCGATCGGTTCCATGGCTGCATAAACACCGCCACCGGCAGCCCGGTGCGCTCCGAGGGCTATTTTTCTTCCGACGACCGTTACATCCTCTATTTCGATTTAGCCAAAACTCGGCAGGAATTCGCCGACCTCAGCTCCCAGGAACTCTTCCGTCAGTTCGACAACCTGAAGACGCTGGGGATGCTTGCCGAAATCACCATCGGTCTGCAACTGACCGGCGGCGTGGACGCTACCATCGCCCACTTCAGCGACGGTCAGTTCCAGTCGGTGTACATCTATTCCATCGTCGAGCTGTTCAAGGACCGAAACTGCATCACCCTGCTCGACGAGCCCGACTCCTTCCTCCACCCGGAATGGCAATTCGACTTTCTCAAACAAGTCTTCGAAATCACCGATACCACAGCTAAAAGCAACCATGTGTTGATGAGCAGTCATAGCGCGGTGACGCTGATCCCGCATGACAGAAAGAAAATCAAATTTTTCGACATCAAGGACAATCAGGCCAACTGCTATGATCTGCCCAAGTCGGTTGCCATCAAAAAATTGAGCGCCGATCTCATCAAATATTCTGAGCAGGAGCAGTTGCTAAGCATCATCAACGCCATCCAGATTGAAAAAAAGCCGGTATTGTTTACCGAGGGCAGCACCGATCCGGTAATTCTCAAAGAAGCTTGGTACAAGCTGTATGAAGTCGAGATGCCTTTCATCCCATTTTATGCCTTCAGTTGCACTTACATAAAGCAGCTACTGACCGATAGCCGCATCCATGCCGAAATGGGAGGATTGCCGATTTTCGCTCTATTCGATTTTGACAAGGCTTACGATCAGTGGAACGGATTGAACGGCACCGTCAGCGAAACAGACCCACTGAAAGGAATGATCAAGAAATGGGCGGAGGGAGAATCTTATGCTCTGATGCTGCCTGTGCCAGCGAATGCCGACATACAAAAGCAGGTTATCCGCAACGCCGCTACAGGTGAAACATTCGGCGGCGAATCATGCTGTGAGATAGAGCATCTATTTTATGGAGTTGAGGTAACCAAAAATTATTACATGGATGAGCCTTGCGTCGGCGGCAAAAGGATTGTCTTCAAATCAGACGGAGAGAAGACGGCTTTTGCTAAGGAAGTTGTGCCAACACTTGATCCTGCTTATTTCGAAGTCTTCAGACCGATGCTTAATTTCATCAAATCGAAATGCCGTGAGAATAATTAGTATTGAGGGAATAAATATGCCTGATGCCACACTGCAAAACTCCCTGTTTGAGGAAGACTATTTATTACGTGAGCTGGGTCAAGTTGCTCATGTGCCTCAGGTAGCATTGACAGAACTAGTGGCCAATGCTTGGGATGCGGGCGCGTCCAAGGTTGAATTAATTCTTCCCTCGGAAATCGATGGAATGCTAACCGTGACTGATGATGGCCACGGGATGACGTCTGAGCAATTTAAGAAGCGGTGGATGACGCTTCGTTATAAGCGCGAGAAACACCAAGGATTAAATGTTGAATTTCCCTCTGGCCGGGCGGCACACCCTCGCAAAGCTTATGGGAGAAACGGCGTAGGCCGACACGGACTGCTGTGTTTTGCCGATGAATACAAGGTGGAAACATGGCGCGATGGCACAGTAGCCACTTTGGGTGTCGGCACAGAATCCGGTCCCAGTCCCTTCGTGCTGCGCAGTGAAGCTCTTGACCAACGGGATGGCAGCGGAACACGTCTTCTGGTGCATGTGACCCGCAAACTACCTGATGCCGACGAAATTCTGACTGTGCTGGCCGCACGTTTCATTCATGATCCTGAATTTAAAATCCTCGTGAATGGGAAGCAGCTTCCCTTCTCGGCAATAGAAGGCCGAGTCAGTGAGGAAACTCTTGATTTAGGAAATGGCAGAAGTGCAACCGTCATTGTAATTGACTCGACTCGGCTTAATCATTCTTCGATACATCAGGGCATTGCCTTTTGGGTACAGAAAAGGCTGGTGGGAACACCATCGTGGACAGTGGGTCAGATCGCAAATTTCGATGGAAGAACCCGCTTTGCTCGTCGCTACAAGGTGATTATCGATACTCAGGGTTTCGAGTCAGAAGTAGAACAAGATTGGACAGCTTTTCGTTCAACGGATGCCGTGCGAGATCTATACCGTGCTACAGCCGAGCATATCGGTAAAGTAGCTCAAAATCTTGCTACGGAGATTGTCGAAGCAACTTCAGAAGATGCGCTGACACAGAACAGGTCCGAACTGGAAACCCTGGGGCAAGGAGCACGTATGGAGGTTGCAGAGTTTACAAAAGCTGTAGCGCAGGAGCACCCGACGATCTCGCCGGACTTCTTAGCCACCGCAGTAAAGGCCGTTATACATCTTGAGAAAACAAAGAGCGGCGCAGCATTATTGCAAAAGCTTTCAACCCTGCCATCGGATGACATAGATGGGCTGGATCGCTTGCTTACCGAGTGGACCATAAAAGACGCTTTGCGCGTGCTGGATGAAATAGATAGTCGTCTCAGTGTACTGGAGACGATCAGGCGATTGGCAGATGACCCAAAGACTGATGAGCTGCATACTCTTCATCCTTTGATACTGCGTTCCCGCTGGATATTTGGCCCAGAATTTGAATCGCAGGAATATTGCTCCAATGTGACGCTGAAAACAGTGGCCCGTGAGCTCTTCAAGACCACGAACGCGGAGTTTATCAATGAACGGAATCGCCCTGATATCGTCGTACTTCCTGAGAATACAACATGGCAGATAACGGGTATTGAGTCTTTCGATCCGGCTGATCCAGTGCTGACATATATGCAGAATGTTCTGGTTATTGAATTGAAAAAAGGTGAATTCGAGTTGACCCGTAAGGAAGTCAATCAGGCTGATGGCTATGTACAAGATATATACAAATCGGGCGCTATGTCCGGCTCCCCCTATGTTTGTGCCTGGGTCGTAGGACAAAAAATCGGAGCAGATGTTGAGCGAGACAAGCGGCTTGGTGCACCTGAATATGGTCGGGTAAGAGCTGCGACCTTTAGTTCTTTGGTTGATACAGCAAATGCTCGTTTGCTGAAACTGCGTGGTGTATTGGCGGATCGATAGGACAATGTCTCAACGGATAGTCTTCTCAACCGTATTTTCTCCGCTCCGGCACAAGAATCCCTGAGCCTTGAGCATAAAAATAGTGATGCACCATAGAGGGATGGTTGTGTGATCAGAAAACTAGTCATTCAGAACTATCGAAAGTTCCGGACCCTTGATGTTGACATGCTTCCTGGCACCAACATCCTTGTCGGTAGCAATGATAGCGGTAAATCCACATTGATCGAGGCAATCAATCTTGCTCTGACTGGGAGAGTAAACGGAAGGATTTTCGCTCAAGAGTTTTCACCCTATTACGTCAACCTGGACGCTACCGCACAATATGTCCAGGAGCTGCAATCCAACCCCCGTGCGATACCTCCGGTCATTATCATCGAGGTGTACCTGGAAGACGGAGGAGAGGCCGAGATCCTGCGCGGCACGAACAACCTTCTCGGTGAGGATGCCTGCGGGATACGCATCCAAGCCAAGCTGTCGCCGGATTTCGAGGAGGAATACCGGAGTTTTGTTGCCAATCCAGATAGCATTCGCCTCGTCCCGACCGAGTACTACCGGGTCGATTGGTTTGGTTTCTCCGGGAGCGGAGTGACGGCGAGAAGTGTACCGGCGACGGCGTCTGTTGTCGATCCGTCCTCGGTACGTCTCCAATCTGGTGTTGACCACCATATGCAGCAGATCATCCGGACGCACCTTGACCCTAAGGAGCGGGTCGAGCTCTCACGGCAATACCGAAGTCTGCGCGAGACCTTCAGTGAGCAGGAAGCGGTCAAGAGGATTAACGAAAAGTTGAAGGACGATAGCGAGTCGCTCACCCAGCGTTCGTTGAGCCTGGCCATTGACATATCCCAACGCTACACATGGGAAAACGGGTTGGTTGCTCACCTCGACGACCTGCCGTTTCAATTCGTCAGTAAGGGAGAGCAAAGCGCGCTTAAAACGGTACTTGCTGTCGGCAGAAAAGCCGACGGCGCACAAATCGTACTGATTGAGGAGCCAGAGGCCCATCTTTCCTTTGCGCACCTGCGGCTGCTGATGAATCGCATTGAGGCTCAGTGTGAAGGTAAACAGGTTATCGTCGCAACACACAGCAATTTCGTACTGAACAAGCTGGGATTGCAGAACATGATCCTGCTTGGTGAAGACGGGGCGCATACACGTATTACTGACATGCCAGAAACAACAGTGGATTATTTCAAAAAACTGGCAGGATTCGATACGCTCAGGATGGTGCTCGCGAAAGGAGCAATCCTGGTCGAGGGCCCGTCCGACGAGCTGATTGTGCAGCGAGGCTATCTGGACGCCAAAGGCAAGTTGCCGATAGATGACGGTATTGATGTCATCAGCGTCGGTCTGTCCCACAAACGCTTCCTTGATTTGGCAGTTCGGCTCAAGCGCCGGGTATGGGTGGTAACCGACAATGACGGTAAAGCGCCTGAAGCGGTGAATCAGCGTTTCGCTGACTATACCTGCCACGACTTCGTCTCGATACATACAGGAAGCGATCCGGCTTGTCGAACGTTGGAGCCTCAGATTGTGGCCGCCAACGATCTGGCAACCCTGAACACGGCTCTCTGCGAGAATTATGGCTCGAAAGACGAAGCTGTAGAGGCTATGACTGCTGACAAGACTGGCGCAGCATTGGCGATTTTTGAATCGGCTACCAAAATCAAGATGCCTGAGTACATAGCCGAGGTCTTCAATGCCGAGTAATATCGCCATCCTGGCGGCGGCAGGTTCGCGCAAGACGCAATATATCGTTGATTCTGCCCTAGCTATAAATGATGGCCATGTGTTGATAACGACCTATACCAACGAAAATCAGCGACAGATAATCCAACGCATTGAACAGCAGGTAGGCACGATCCCACCGAACATTTCCATTATGGGGTGGTTTTCATTTCTGATAACGCAGTGCGCTAAACCTTATCAGAAGGCGCGGATTGGCGATGCTCTGCTGATCAACGGACTGAATTTCAAAGGCAGCAGGAACAGGTTCACGAAGAAATCGGAGAAGCGCTACTTCCTGGATAGCAACAATGATATGTACAGGGACGGCGTCTCCGATTTCGTCGTTGCGCTCAATGGCAATACCAATGGAGCAGTGGTTAGGCGACTTGAAAACATCTACACACATATTTTCATCGACGAAATCCAGGATCTTGTCGGTTACGATCTTGATGTGCTGGACATACTGATGGCATCCAGGATCAGGCTGACTTTGGTCGGTGATCCAAGGCAGCATACGTTGTCAACCAACATCGGCCCCAGAAATAAAAAGTTCCGCGGGGAGGGGCTCAAGGACTGGTTTGATGAGCGCAAAGAAATCTGCGAGATGCAAACACGAGATATGAGCTACCGGTGCAACCAGGCAATATGTGACTTCGCGGATGCTATCTACCCAGGCATGCCCAAGACGCAGTCGTCAGGTGTGAGTGAGACAGGGCACGACGGTATCTTCTATGTGCCACGCGAGCAAGTTTCCAACTACCTGGCTACACATCGAAAAGTAACCGTACTGAGGTATGACAAAAGAACTGACACTTTGGGGTTGCCGGCAATGAACATAGGCATCTCCAAGGGAAGTACATTCGATCGAGTGATGATCTTTCCGACCAAACCCATGGTGGAATACCTTAAAAAACGGGATCCGACAAAACTGAAGGCACCAGAGAAACTCTACGTCGCTGTAACAAGAGCGAGGTTCAGCGTCGCCTTCGTTGTTGAGAGTTTGACCGATTTCTAGATGACGACGACTATCGTCCACAATAAACCGATACAACCTCCCTACGGTTATGCCCCAGCTCGCGACTGATAATCTTCCGGGCATAGCCATCTTGTAGTCGCTGCTCCGATGACAGTGCTCTACGCGACGGCCCACCCGCCGCAGGAGCCTTCCACCCAGTCAATGCCTCATAACGCATCTGCGCATACTGATGCCGTAGCCCGTGCATATTGCTCAACCCGACGGCCTTGCACTGCCCGTCATAGACATGCCGCTGCTGGATGTAGCTCTTATGCGCCGGGATCAGTGAGCCATTGTCTACCAGTCGGTGGATTTCATCGAGCACAGCACGTTGCTCCGGCGTGATGATGGGTACGGTGCGTTCGCGTCCACCCTTGGTCCATGACCCCTTGAGGGCGATATGGTCGCCACGGTCGGCATAGCTGGGCTGGAACTTGATGGACTCCTCCCGCCGCAGACCGAATGCCGCTTGAAGTTGCAGGCTCATGCGCACATGGAGATCGGTGATACGGTCCAGCCTGTCATCCAATATCTGGGCTTTGTTTTGGTCTGGGATATGGTGACGTTCGGGAATACCCAGCCGGGTGTTGTCTGCCGGGAGGATGCCCGCTTTGCCGATCTTCTCGGCCCACCAGCGAAGATGGGCCATGCGGTTTTTCAGTGTGCCTGTGGACAAGCCTTCGGCTTGCCAGCGTTCTACCAGCACCTCGACATGCTTGCCTTTCAGCGAATTGGCGTGCATCTGGCGGAAGCCGGCTTCGCGCAGTTGGCGGGCGGCCAGAGTCAGCGAGCGTTGCCGGTCGGCTTGGGTGGCGTGGCTACCGTCGCGGTTGCGCTGGCAGAGTTGGCGCAAGGTGTAGGTCAGGTCGTCCATTGTCATCTCCTGTTTTGTGTTTCTGAGCTGTACATTGGTCAGTGTTATTGCCAACTCGCCGGGGCGAGATCCCCGAAGGGCAAGGGCCAGGTGCTCAGTTCACCTGTTGCCTCGGATGAGGCGCCCGCCTTGCTTCCTGTGGGAAGGCCGGACGGGAGGGGTCAAGGGACGATGGTGCTGTGTGCTGGGACGGTTTCCTCCTGTGTGGTGGTTGGACAAAAGTGCCTGATGAGGGCTGGGTTGTAGCGGCAGACGAAACAGGCTCAGCCTCGATGAGGCCGGCACGCGGTGGTGAGCCGGGGCGTGCCTGGGTTCCGGTGTGGAAACCCACCGGCAGGTTGTTGCAGGGCCAGTATGGCGGGGCATCGTCATGTATGCCGCACGGAATAGGATGCTGCGCCAGACCGCATTGTTGTTGCAGCTCTCCGGGCTGTCACTGCGGTGGGCAGTGACGGCCCGATGGCTCGGGTCTGTTGCCGGAACTGGTTGCGACAGGGGTCGCTGGCCTGTGTTTACACTGCGCCAGGCGGTCCGTAGTCCATCTTCCAGTTCTCATCAGGGCGCCTGGGCAGCACGCCATGCCGTTCCAGCTCGCCAATCACCTGATGGATCGATTTGGGCCTGTCCAGCAGGCCCCTGAGCTGTTCGAGATAGGTCTGGCCCATTTGTCTGGCTTCGGGTGCCAGGGTTCTGTGTGCGGCTGAAGGTGACGCCGTATGTGCTGGCGGGCCTTGGGGTCGAGACTTGGGTGGCGCTGCAACAGGCGCCGCATGGATCAACTGTGCGGTGTCGGGCTTGCGCGCTGCCCAGAGGCGGAACTGCCCGGCGACCGCTTTCTTGATCAACCCGTAGAGGTAGGCGATGGCGTTCTTCACATACCCGGCTGTGCAACGCACATGCCATTCGTCCAGCACATCCTGGCGTTGTTGTGGAGGCAGGCCTTTGAGACGTTCAGCGAGGTAGTGCTGCTGATCGGGTGGCAATTGCTGGAAACGCGTCCTGGCATCCCTGGCCGATGCGGGCTCTTCGGATCTTCCCTGCGTTTCAGTACAGTACGTAAGTACTTTATTTAATACTTTATTTTGTACAGTACATACTGTTTCAGCCATTGGCGGGGAAGACTTCGGATCGTCGCCACCGGTTGCATCAGGTTTATCAGCCAGGAGCGGTCCTGCGGAGGGTGGCCCGCCGGGGCCGTCTGAATCCCGCCGATGGGCTTTCTCCCACAGTTGGCCGATGCGTTCCTGCATGGCCTCCGGCAGGTGGTCCAGTTGCTCGTAGGCCTGCGCTTCGTCGAGGATGCAGCGGGCCAACTGGCGAACATTGGCGGCGCTGTGCTCCAGGGCGCGCTCGAACTGCATCAGGTAGTCGTCGTCTTCCAGGCAGGCCTGCATGAAGCTGATGGGTTCGCCACGCACCGCGTAGCGGCTGGCCATGATGAAGCCGGTCACCGGGTCGCGGCGATGCCCGGCCAGTACCACCCAGGTGGTCAGGCGCAGGCACAGCATCACCTTCGACACGGTTTCGTGGGAGGCCTTGCGGCTACCGGGTGAGCAGGGCAGGTATTGGCGCAGGGCATCGTAGCTGGCCACCACGGTGCCATCGTCACTGGCCATCGAACGCAGTACCAGCCAGGCATTGCGTTCCAACGGGGTCAGGCGGTGATCCAGCAGCAGGGCTTCGGGAACCAGTAGATGGGAGGAATGGTGAGTAGAATGCGACATGGTGGAACTCCTGTAGTGATTGGCGCAGTGGCCAGGGGAGTTGCCATGTCACCTCAGGATTGCCGTGGTGGCAGCAAACAATAGGGAACGCGGCTTACCTGCTTTCTTGTGCTGTGATAGGGCGGAAGGATGTACCATTCTGGGGACAGAAAGGGTAGAAGAGGCAGAGAGGCCTTCTGCGGATCGTGGTGGACGGAGAGCGTGGTTCGTTGTATCAATCCCGGCCTTGAGGGGCGCTGGTATCTGCGGCAGGTTGGTATCTATGGGCGTCCAAGGTGGACCAAACTGGTAGGCGCGGGGGTACTGGGTCCAAGAATAGGTCCAAGTAACTCAACCCCATTTATAAAAACATTTAAATATCAAATGGATAAGAGTCAAAAAGCCCTTCTGCATCGGCAAATAAAAATTCAACTTAAGCCCATGCGGATGATCCCAAGAAAAGTAGCAGGGTGGCTTAGAAAAAAATCCACTTAGGTCAGTAAAATATATTGGATAATGGCTTCTGCATTGGCAAATGACAGCCTTTCCGCAGACCCCCGCAACGATGATTTTCGGCCGCCGACACGTTATTGAACAAAGCCACCGTTATTTCACCGCAAGCCCACAGAGAATGCACAGCTTATCCACAGGATGGGCGGCGTAGGCACGTTTCCGGGTTGTCGCACACGCCGAAAGGTAGGGCTTGATAAATTTTTAACTTTTTGATTTTTAATGGGTTTTAAAACGTCAGCAGCGATGAAAAAAGTTATCCCAAGTGTGGATAACTCCTGTCAATCGGGGTAGACTGCCTCGCTCTTTACCGTAATTCAACGACAACAACAGTGGAACGGAGCACCGTTTTGGCGGAAGCGTATTGGCAACAGTGTCTTGGCCATCTTCAGGACGAACTCCCAACACAGCAGTTCAATACTTGGATTCGCCCGCTGAAAGCCGAGCCCCAGGTTCATGGCGACAGTCAGGGAACCTTGCGCCTGGTAGCACCCAACCGCTTCGTGCAGGATTGGGTAGTGCAGAAATTCCTCGACCGCATTCATGAGATCTACGCCGAGATCGCCGGCAGGCACTGCCACATCGTCGTGGAGTCCGGTGGTATCAGCAGCGGGCAGGCGCTTGCCAACCCCCGGCGCAAGATCGTCCCCTTGGCCGAGCGCCAGCCGGTGGCCGGTGGCAGTGTCGACAATGATGGCGGCGAGGAGGAGAGTGCCGAGGAGGTTTCCCAGCCCAAGCGGGCGATTCGCAGCAGCATGAGGTCTTCAGCCAAGGCGGCGTCGGCCATCGAAGGGGGATTGCGCCACGAGAGTAACCTCAATGCCACTTTTAGCTTCGAGTCGTTTGTCGAAGGCAAATCCAACCAGTTGGCCCATGCTGCGGCCAGGCAGGTGGCGGAGAATCCCGGCGGTTCCTACAATCCGCTGTTCATCTACGGCGGAGTGGGGCTTGGCAAGACCCACCTGATGCACGCAGTAGGCAACGCCCTGCGCGAGTCCAACCCCAACGCCAAGATACTCTACCTGCACTCCGAGCGATTCGTCGCAGATATGGTCAAGGCTTTGCAGCTCTCGGCGATCAATGATTTCAAGCGTTACTACCGCTCGGTGGATGCCCTGTTGATCGACGATATCCAGTTCTTCGCCGGCAAGGACCGCTCTCAGGAAGAGTTCTTCCACACCTTCAATGCCCTGCTCGAGGGCGGTCAGCAGATGATCCTCACCTGTGATCGCTATCCCAAGGAGCTCAACGGGCTTGAAGAGCGGTTGAAATCCCGCTTCGGCTGGGGCCTCACTGTCGCGGTCGAACCTCCTGATCTCGAAACGCGGGTGGCGATCCTGATGAAGAAGGCTCGCCTGGCCAATACCGAGTTGCCACCGGAGGCGGCGTTCTTTATTGGCCAGCGCATCCGCTCCAATGTGCGGGAGTTGGAAGGCGCCTTGAAGCGGGTGATCGCCAATGCCCATTTCACTGGGCGGGCAATCGATATCGACCTGATTCGCGAGTCTCTCAAAGACCTATTGGCGCTGCAGGATAAGCTGGTTACCATAGACAACATCCAGCGCACCGTGGCCGAGTACTACAAGATCAAGCTCTCCGATCTGCTGTCGCGGCGTCGCAGTCGTTCCATCGCCAGGCCCCGCCAGGTGGCCATGGCCCTGGCCAAGGAACTGACCAACCACAGCCTGCCGGAGATCGGCGAGGCTTTCGGTGGCAAGGACCACACCACAGTGCTTCACGCCTGCCGCAAGGTCAAGGAGCTGGGTGAAACCGATAGCGATATCAGGGAAGATATGAAAAACCTGTTGCGCCTGTTGACAACTTGATAAGCTATTGATTTTTAGATAGTTTTATTTTTGGCGCAGGCATGGAGCGCCCCAGGCTTGATGCCTGAGGTCAGGAATCCACTCACAAAGCCGGATGACGCAGAGTTATGAAATTCAGTATTTCTCGGGAAGCTTTTCTCAAGCCACTGCAACTGGTGGTCAGCGTCGTGGAGCGGCGCCAGACTCTGCCGGTGCTATCCAACGTATTGATCAGTCTCCAGGGCAACAGCCTTTCCCTCACGGGTACCGATCTGGAAGTGGAGATCGTCGGGCGTGTCGAGCTCGAACAGCCGGGGGAGGAAGGCGAGATTACCATTCCCGCCCGCAAGCTGATGGATATCTGCAAATCCCTGCCCGACAAGGCAGAGATTCGTTTCAGCGATGAGGGTGGGCGTATGCTGATTACCAGTGGGCGCAGCCGGTTCACCCTGTCGACCCTTGCCGCCAGTGAATTCCCCAATGTGGAGGAGGGCCCAGGCCAGGTGGAGTTCACCATCGCCTCGGCAACGCTCAAGAAACTCATCGACGATACCGCCTTCGCCATGGCCCAGCAGGATGTGCGCTATTACCTGAATGGCATGTTGTGGGAGGCGTCCGATGGCCTGCTGCGGGCGGTGGCCACCGATGGCCATCGCCTCGCGATGTCCTATAGTGAAATGCCTTTCAGCATGGCGGACAAGATCCAGGCTATCGTGCCGCGCAAGGGCGTGGTCGAATTGTCCCGGATCCTGGCCGATGACGACACCATCGGCGTGGTGCTCGGCAATAACCATGTGCGCATTCAGGGGCGGGACTTTCGCTTTACTTCCAAGCTGATCGATGGCGCCTATCCGGACTACGAACGGGTACTGCCCAAGGGTGGATCAAAATTCCTGATGGGTGACCGCGAAGTCTTGCGCCATGCTTTTGCCCGCGCAGCGATCCTCTCCAACGAAAAATACCGTGGTGTACGCCTGCAGCTCGACCGCGAGTTGCTCAGAATCACAGCCAATAACCCGGAGCAGGAAGAAGCCGAAGAAGAAGTTGCCATCAATTTTGAAGGTGATGGCGAGCTGGAGATCGGCTTCAATGTCAATTACCTGCTCGATGCCCTAAATGCCCTCAAAGGTCAGACAGTGCGCATGGCGCTGACCGATGCCAACAGCAGTGCATTGCTTGAGTCCCCTGAGTCGTCAGGGGCTCTGTATGTCGTCATGCCCATGCGGCTTTGATCTTCTCCGCGGGGCCGCCGGGCCGCTTTCCTTTGTTGGCTGCTCACGGCCCCGACTTTCCCCATTATTCGTCGTAGCCTTGCCATAGCCATGCATCTTCAGCGTCTGGCTATTACTGGCTTGAGAAACCTGGATGCCGTAGACATTGCCCTCCTTCCCGGGGCGAATTTTTTCTACGGCGCCAACGGCAGCGGCAAAACCAGCATTCTTGAAGCAATTTATCTCCTGTCCCGAGGCCGCTCCTTCCGCACTCGCAACCTGCGTTCGGTAATCAATTATCATCAGAAGGACTGCACGTGTTTTGGTGCCTTGATGGACGAAAATGGAAGTGGGGCCATTCCTATTGGCGTGAATCGCAACAGCGATGGTGATTTCACTTTCAGGATTGCCGGTGAACAGGTGCGTACCGCCTCGCAACTCAGCGAATTACTGCCTGTGCAGTTGCTCAATAGTGACAGCTTTCAATTGGTCGATGGTTCTCCCGTTCACCGAAGGGGCTTCCTCGACTGGGGAGTGTTCCACGTGGAACATGATTACCGCCACTTGTGGGCCCGTTTCCAGCGTTGTCTCAAGCACCGCAATTCACTGCTGCGTCATGGTAGAATTGATCCCTTGCATCTGGCGGTATGGGATAAGGAATTTGTCCAGGTTTCGGAGCAGATAGCCGAATTGCGCAGCCAGTATCTCGATGAATTACTGCCCGTTTTTGCGGATATAGGCAGCCAACTCGGAGTGGTCGAGGGACTGAAGCTCAACACCACCGCAGGCTGGGATCGTACTGTCGGCCTGGAGACTCTGCTGCAGGAGGGCTTGGAGCGCGACAGGAAAGTCGGCCACACCCAGGCTGGGCCACATCGGGCGGACATCCGGATCCAGGTTGAAGGCAAGCCTGCCGCCGAATTGTTATCCCGGGGCCAAGCGAAGATCCTGGTGATTGCGCTAAAGATTGCCCAGGGCTTCTTGCTGAAGCAGAACAGAGGCAGGCAGTGTATCTACTTGCTGGATGATCTACCCGCTGAGCTCGATGCCTCGCATCGGCACAAGGTGGGTGCTCTGCTCCAGAAAATGGGGGTACAGGTGATGATAACCGGGGTGGATAGAACTGATCTTGAAGCCAGTTGGCCGGAGAGCAACGGGGCGGACCGCCTCGTCAGAGTGTTCCACGTGGAACATGGTCGTGTTCAAGACATCGCTGGAGCCTAACCCAGGGCGCTGGCATCAAGCAGGATTAGTTATGAGTTCCGAAAACAATCACGAATATGATTCCTCCAGTATCAAGGTACTGAAAGGCCTTGATGCTGTGCGTAAACGCCCCGGTATGTACATTGGCGATACAGATGATGGTACCGGCCTCCACCATATGGTGTTCGAACTGGTGGATAACTCCATCGATGAAGCCCTGGGCGGTTACTGTTCAGAGATCCGGGTGACCATCCATCCCGACGAGTCGGTCTCGGTCACGGACAATGGTCGCGGCATTCCTGTGGGTATGCACGAAGAGGGTGTATCCGCCGCCGAAGTGATCATGACAGTTCTTCACGCTGGCGGAAAATTCGATGACAATACGTACAAGGTATCCGGCGGCTTGCACGGTGTGGGCGTCTCGGTGGTCAATGCCCTGTCGGAACAGCTTCGCCTCACCATTCGCCGCGATGGTAAGGTCTACGAGCAGATCTACAAGCACGGCGTACCCCAGGCTCCGCTGACGGTGGTTGGGGATACTACGGAAAGTGGCACGGCGGTGCACTTTATCCCTTCGGCGGATACCTTCACCAATATCAGCTTTCACTTCGATATTCTCGCCAAGCGGCTGCGGGAATTGTCTTTTCTCAACTCCGGTGTCCACATCCATCTCAAGGATGAGCGCAGTGGCAAGGAAGAGATCTACGAGTATGAAGGTGGACTCAAGGCCTTTGTCGAATACCTCAACAACAATAAAACCACCATCAACAAGGTTATGCACTTTTCATCTCAGCGTGACGATGGCATCACTGTCGAGGTGGCACTGCAGTGGAACGACAGTTTCCAGGAGAATATCTTCTGTTATACCAACAACATCCCGCAGCGGGATGGGGGTGCCCATCTCGTCGGTTTCCGCACGGCTCTGACCCGTACCCTCAACAACTATATTGAGAAGGAAGGGCTGGCCAAGAAAGAAAAGGTCAGTACTACTGGTGATGACGCGCGGGAAGGGCTCACCGCCATCATCTCCGTCAAGGTGCCTGACCCGAAGTTCTCCTCCCAAACCAAGGACAAGCTGGTCAGCTCCGAGGTGAAAACTGCCGTCGAGCAGGAAATGGGTGACAAACTGGGCGATTACCTGCTGGAACACCCCCAGGACGCCAAGAATATGGTGATGAAGATGATCGAGGCGGCCAGGGCGCGAGAAGCCGCCCGCAAGGCGAGGGAAATGACCCGCCGCAAGGGAGCCCTCGACATAGCCGGCCTGCCCGGCAAGCTTGCCGACTGCCAGGAAAAGGACCCGGCGCTATCCGAACTGTATCTGGTGGAGGGCGACTCCGCAGGCGGATCCGCCAAGCAAGGTCGCGACCGCAAGACCCAGGCCATCCTTCCCCTCAAGGGCAAGATCCTCAACGTCGAGAAGGCGCGCTTTGACAAAATGCTGTCGAGTGCCGAGGTGGGCACCCTGATTACCGCCCTTGGCTGCGGCATCGGCAGTGAGGAATTCAATCCGGACAAGCTCCGCTACCACACCATCGTGATCATGACTGACGCCGATGTGGACGGCTCCCACATCCGCACCCTGCTGCTGACCTTTTTCTTCCGCCAGATGCGCGAATTGGTCGAACGCGGCTATATCTACATCGCCCAACCCCCGCTGTACAAGATCAGCAAGGGCAAGCAAGAGCAGTACCTGAAGGACGATACGGCACTCACCGAATTTCTCACCCAGACCGCCCTCGAAGGCACCAGCCTCCACGTCAATGCCGATGCCCCCGGTATCAGCGGCAATGCGCTGGAGGCCCTGGTATACAACTACCGTCGGGTGATGGCGATGATCGAGCGTATGTCCCGTGTCTACCCCGCGTTTGCTCTGGAAAGCATGGTGTATCTGCCGGCGTTGTCGGTCGATGAGCTCGTCGACCAGACGCGCGTGGCGGGGTGGTGCGCACAGCTGGAGCAGGGCCTGAGCGGCGACACCCGCTCCGGTAGCCACCGCTATCAGATGGTGCCGGTGGAAGATCAGGAGCGCCATATCTACCTGCCTACGCTCCAGGTCATTGCTCATGGCATGACGAACAGCTACACCTTCAGCCGCGACTTCTTCGCTTCCGGTGAGTACCGCGCGATTCTCCAGCTGGGCGACCAGCTCAACGGCCTGATCGAGCCGGGGGCCTTTGTACAGAGAGGTGAAAAAACCTTTGAAATCAATGGGTTCAGTGATGCCTTGCAATGGCTGATGAATGAATCCCGGAAGGGTTACTCGATCCAGCGCTACAAGGGCCTCGGCGAGATGAATCCGGAACAACTGTGGGACACCACCATGAACCCGGAAACCCGCCGTATGCTGCGGGTCACCGTGGAAGACGCCATTGGCGCCGACCAGATGTTCAACACGTTGATGGGCGACCATGTGGAACCGCGGCGGGCATTTATCGAGACCAATGCCCTCTCGGTATCCAATCTCGACGTCTGACAGCCCTTAACAGCTGTGCCGAAGGCCCATGCCCGGGGTTCTCCCTTTTGCGGCATGGGCCTTCGCGTTTGGGACTCCCATGGAGGGCGGAGAGGCCGTCTGTCGGCCAATTCCCGCAATACGTCGCAATACCTGGTATCAAGTTGATCTCCGTGTCTTTAATATTTGCTTCTTGGTGTTAATCTTGCTGCTGACTTATGGCCACGGTATCGTCTTCCAGGCCATCCCTTCTATCGCGCTATGCAAAGGACGGCGGCAGCAAAGATGTTAAGGCAGGGATAACAAACGGAAGCCTCTGCGGGAGCGACTGGGGGGGTGCGGTGGGGAGGAACCGGATAACAGAGGTGAAACGGGACTGCGATGAGTGCTCTGAGAACGAGGAAGATCAATAGCGGTTTCACACTGATAGAACTGATGATCACGGTGGTGGTTATCGCAATTATCGCGGCGATCGCCTTGCCAGCGTATAACGACTATATCAAACGCAGCCAGGCGCGGACCGCGACCGCCAACCTCGTTAGCTACGCCACTGCGGTTGAAAATACTTTTCAGCGAACCCTCTCTTATCCAGACTCAGGGACTGATATTACTGGCTGGACGGAACCGAAAGATAGCTTCAACTATAGCTATAGCAAATCAGGAGAAGGGTACACCGTAACGGCAACAGGCAAGGGCTCGATGGCCGGATGCACATTGACCCTGACCCATAAAAACGAGCGTGGTCCATCAACTCTTAACAGTGCCTGCGGGATGGATAAATGGTGAAACGGCAGGCCGGGCTTAGCCTGATCGAATTGATGGTCACCGTGGCGATCATCGGCATGCTGGCGGTAGTGACAGTGCCTTTTACCAGTGTCTGGCTGGACGAGGCCGCGGTAAATAATGCCCGATCACAATTGCACCGCGCCCACGCTCAGGCCAAGGCTGTTGCCCTGCGCAACCCCACAGCCAAGGAACTAAGCGAAGTTGCCGCCAGCGTCAAGCTCTCTGGTAACGTCCTGCTCGTTTGTGAAGGAGCGCCGAATGGCGCAGGTTGTGCTGTGGATGGTAATACTGTCGTCTGGGAGGGAGCTTGGCCTGCAGCGGTTGAGGTGGATGTAACAGAAATTCGTATCAACAATCGGGGCCAGGTTCTAAGTGATGGCAGCCCTGTTCACAATGGGCTGACATACAGTCTCAGTAAGGGGAAGGTAACAACGGGTGATAACAAAGAACATAACCGCCTGCGTTAGACCCACCGTCGCGCGGCAGTGCGGTATATCCCTGATCGAGGCCATGATTGCCACTCTGCTGCTGAGTATTCTGTTTCTTGGTCTGGCTTTTGTGTTATCACGGGGACTGGTGAGCCAGCGTTATATGGCGACCCAGAATCTGGCCTTGCTGGAAATTCGCGAGGGCCTGCAGCAAAAAGGGATTAAAAACCTTTGCGATGGTGGATCGCCGGATTCCCTCCAGATCGTTGGCGCGGTCAGCATAGCGAAAAATTGTGAGGATAAGCCTGAAATTGATGTCAATATTTTAGGATTTGAGCGGTCAGTAACCCCCCGCTCAATAACACTGACCACAGAGTCGAACAGCGTCTCCGAAGGTTTATTCGGCGGTGATGGCGTTATCAAGATTTCCAACCAGTAGACAGATTTTATGAACAGGCAACAGGGTGTATCGCTGATCAGTCTGATGATCGGGCTGCTGGTTTCCATGATCGTGGTGCTGGGAATGATGACGGTTTTTCGCAATACCATCCAAACCGTGGTGCCGGCATCGGAAGCGGCTCGCAGTGACGGTGAGAGGGTATCCGGTCTGCTGGCTGCCCATATGATGTTGCACGATGCGGGGTTTGGTATCGAAGATCTGACTGGCGCCTTGGTTGTTCTGGGCAGTAATGCTGCTCTGGCGGGAGAGACGTTAAGCGGCAATGAATTAAGTATTCCTACCGATCAGGCAAAAGCGGTTGTCTGGGGCAAAGGCTTTGATACCGATGCTGATGGTGAGATCGACACTTTCCTTTGCGAGGGTTTGCTGGCGGATGGTACAGGTGGGTTGCGAAGGCTGTCGTCTGATGAAAGCTGCACCAACGCTTCAACTCAATGGAATAGTCTTGACTGGACTTCCACCCCCTTGATACGGGATGCCGAAAAGAGAGCGGAAGATGATTTTGAAAGGGAAATTACCATCACCGTGGAGAAAGGTGTGGATTGCACGCCTTTCGGAATAGATATAGATGGAAGCGATATTGCAGTAACACTTTCCTATCCTGTAAATGTGGATGGTGACGAGCAAATAGTTTTCAGCACTACGTGTCTGGCAAATTTCTAGCTTTAACTCAGGGTGAGTTCATGAATAACCCCGGCTTCCACAACGCAAAAAAACAACGTGGTATTGCCACCCTGCTGGTTCTGCTGCTGGTGGGTATAGCCATATCCGCCGCCATTTTTGGTTCCCTGCGCTATATCCAGGGATCACAGGATCAAACCACCGCTTTCCACGCACAGACCCAGGCCCAGCTCAAAGCCTGGTCAGGGGTGGATATGCTTTATCAGTATTTCTTAGGGCTTATTAAGGAAGACCCTCAACCGGATATAGATGATTTATTAGATGCCTTGGAAGAAGCAATGCTGGACAACAATTTCCAGCTACTGGCGGGAAATCCCGAGGCGAAGATTACCAATGTTGATCATGATAACCAACGGATTACGGTGAATATCACTGGTACATCAGGCGCAACAGGTGGTCGTGCGGAATCCACCTCGAAGATTCAGGTGGTGTATCTTCTTTCAGATGATGGGGGTGGCAAGCCGAGTGGTTGCGCTCCATTTTGTTCTGATGGTCCGCCTTCGGTGATTACCTTTAATCGAAATCTGCGGCTTGAGGGCAGTATTAGTGTGACGACTCAACCTGGTGAAAGTTACGAAATTAATGTCAAAGGTGTTGTTACAACCGGTGGTAACAGCATCACTGGTGTCGATACGATCAATGCCACAGATTCCATTCAAATTGGCAGTGGTTCCACCTACAAGAATCTGCGCTCCAATGGTGATATTGCCATTACAGGCAGTGTGACGGTTAGTAACAGTATGATGGCCTTGGGCAATATCTGTATGACGGGCAGTGCATCGGTTCCTGGTTTGACTAAGGCCAATGGCTTTGTGTACGGTGTTGGAAGTGCGAGCTTTGGACAAATCGAAGCCCGAGGAGTAAGCACATACGCTGGTACTAGCCCACAATGTAACAGCTATTCAAGGATTGATGGACACGGTAATACTTTTGGTGTCTGGCTTGCGGGGAATAATACTGCTGGCAGTGTCAAAACATCTGCCAGTGTGGCCCATGATTCTGGCACTATTCAGTCACTTTTGGCTCAGGGAGATTTGCATATCACTAATGGTGGGAGCAAGGTTACGGCCGGTACGATTGGCGGGGTCAAAAAGAGGTGTAATGCAGGGAATTTAAATGATTGCTCTGGAACCGTTCCCAGCTCAGTAAATGTAACGTCCACTCCAAGCATAACGGTTTCTGTCAGTGAACTTACGGAAATTGACGTTCAGGTCACAAGTTTTGATGCTTATCAATATGAGAGCTCAGCCAATTATGTGTTCAGATACGACAGTGGTGAAGGAAGGATAAAGGTCACGGTTCGCAATGTGGAGGGTATAGACAACGGTACTTATTATCTCCTTCCCCTTGTCCGCACTATTGAGCATGGGTCTTGGACCCAAAGCGATACATATGCTGATTATCTCTGTAAAAATATTAACGGTTCCGGCAACTGTCTTGATGTGCAAGAAACCAGAAAAACTATCTGTAAGACAACAAATAACTTAGTTACTTATGCTAATAACGTCACAATCCCGGGAAATTATGCAAATCCAAGTTCAAATCAATGTGTAATTTATCAGAATGGGAAATGGACAGTCGGTGGACCTGGTGCCACGCCAACTATTGCTCAAGGTGTCGCTTGGTTCGAAGGTGACCTGGATATAAGCAACGGAGAGTTCTATAACACCTTTATCGCTACTGGCAACATAGCCACATCAGGCAGTCATAAAAATGCTGCTCCGAATTTTGCTGGCCCAGCAGGTAGCGGAACTTACAGCGGTCTGACTTTAAAGGGTATTTGCAGCAATGCGTACTTCCCGCATTACCCTACCCAAATCTGTAATGCCTTTAATAATAATGAACCACTTGGTATTGCAAATTATGCTTATATGGCGGGCAGTGTTGAAGGCGATAACTACATTGGAGGAAATATCAAACTCGGCGCCTCCACTGTTGCTTTTGGCAGTGTTTTGTCTGGGAATGATTTTGACAGTGGTGGCAATACCACGGTGTATGGGTATATCACTGCATTGGGTAGTGGGGTGGTAACCTATAACGCAATGGGTGGCAGTACAGCAATTATTGTTAATCAGTTGCCACCCACCTATATACCGATGGGAGGAATTTCCGTGGGGGGAGGAGGGCCACCACCCCTGGAAAAAGAGGAAGAGGATCTAAAAGTCGATGTGCTCTGGACCCGGTACTTATAATTAAAGGGATCAAAGCCGAATGGCTGTAATGACCCAGTGAATAACTGCACATGGGGGGGCAATTATTCACTGGGCCATTACATTTTTATCAAAATCAGAAACGATGACATCGTGGTGGGGAAGCAAGGGATGCATAGGTCGATATTGTGGGTTATCGTCTGCGCGGCGGCTTCTTCGTTTTGTGCCCGCCGACCCAAACAGGCTGTATCAAGTCGTTATGGGTTGGTGCTTTACGGAGTCCCCCGGTGCGCTTCGTTCCTCAGCACACCCTATGGGATCGAGCCAGCGGCAGGCGCAGCGCAATGGCGAGTTTGGCATGCTCCATAGGGTGTGCCGACGCAGGAGGCGCACCGCCGGTGTTTCACGGACTTCCTTTATAGAAAAATATCCTCCAGGCTGCCTGCAAACAGAACCCGCTCGGCCCACAGGTTCAGCTCCGCTTCATCGGCCTCCTCGAGACGTTGCTTCACCGGCTCGGGCAGTTCACCGAACTTCAGTGTCAACTGCCGGGCCAGCACGGCCACTTGGCCCTCCGCCCGACCTTCCTCTCGCCCCTCACGGCGGGCCGCGTTCAGTTCGCTGCGCTCGTCCCGCAATGCCCGTTCGCGGACGAACGCCAGGCGCCGCGCTTCCTCGTCGCCGGAGAGATCCCGCAG
>Ga0265293_10003630_pt1 | contig 28445 bp, 23 predicted proteins | sample Munlanlewell138R_FD_192505 | JGI IMG/M metagenome (GOLD analysis project Ga0265293, IMG submission 192505) | Leachate microbial communities from a municipal landfill in Southern Ontario, Canada - Leachate well 138R | ecosystem: Engineered > Solid waste > Landfill > Unclassified | place: Canada... | reverse complement strand
GATGGTAATATAGTCGCCGGTATGGACACCTTCGTCCTCCGGGCAGATCTGCTGGGGATGGTCCAGATGGATGAAGACCTTGCCGTCAGCCGTCCGCCCGTAGCTTTGCTGGCGGATGCCGGCCAGGTGGCCTTTTTTAGCCTCCCCGTAGGCCGACTTGCGGTCTACCTGGGTAATGATGGGTTCCCGGGTCTGCTCGATGGAGACCAGCTTGACCCCCATACCGGCGGCGATCATCTCCATGGATTCAGGAAAGCCCACATGGCCTGCCAGACTGTCTTCTGCGATCCGGCGCTTGAACTCCTCCAGGGAAATCCCAACTCCCTGCTCCTCCATAACGGCTTTGCCGAAGGGGGCCAGGTCGTTGATCCGGGAAGCCTCGATGGCTTCGACGTCCTCGCAGGTTCCGCTCAGGGCCAGGATCAGGTAATCCAGGACAAAGCCCGGATTGATGCCCGTGCCCAGAACCGCCACTTTGCGCTGACGGGCCAGCTGGTCGATCCGGTCGGCCATTTCCTTTTCCTGGGCCCAGGGCCAGGCCATCTCCTCGGCTGTGGAGATGACGTGGACACCCTGCTCCAGACAGAAGATGATCTTGTCGTACTGGGCCGCTACAAAGGAGTCGGTGGCCAGTATGACAAGATCACAGCGGTCGCTTTTGACCACCTGGGTGACGTCATCGGTAATGAAGACTGGCGGACGGTCGCCCCGTTCCAGTCCCATATATGAATATACTTCCTTGCCGATGAGCTGATCCCATCGGTCGCAGACTCCGGAGATGACCAGGCCCTCCTTGGAGGCGATCATCTTCCCGATCCCGCTGCCCATGGCGCCAAAGCCCCACAGAGCCACCCTGATGTCCCGCATACGTCACCCTCCTCCTGCCGGCCTCCTGCGGCCTCGCTGTCTGTTTAGCCTACAGACTGATGTGTGTACCCGTCTTGCCCGCGATACCGTCCCGGGCGCTTTCCAATGAAGTAATCAGAGCCGTCCGGCCCTTGCCGGATTTGGCGAAGGCCACGCTGGCCTCGACCTTGGGCAGCATGGAGCCGGGGGCGAAGTGGCCCTCCTGCATGTACTGCTCCATCTCAGCCACCGAGACCCGGTCCAGCCATTTCTCGTCCGGCTTGCCATAATTCAAAGCAACCTGCTCAACAGCAGTCAGGATAATCAGGTAATCAGCGTCGACAATCTCCGCCAGGACTTCTGAAGCGAAATCCTTGTCAATGACCGCGGCGACACCTTCCAGGTGGTCGCCCTGGCGGACGACCGGGATCCCGCCGCCGCCGACCGTGATGACGATCTGCCCTTCACGGATCAGGGCGTTGACGGTGCGCTCTTCGACCACCGCCACCGGCTTGGGTGATGGCACGACCCGGCGGTAGCCGCGGCCCGCGTCCTCTTTCATGACGAAGCCGGTCTCCTGGCTGATCCGCTCCGCTTCCTCCTGCTTGTAGAAGGAGCCGATGGGTTTGGTGGGATTGGAAAAGGCCGGGTCATCCGGGTCCACGACCACCTGAGTGACCACCGTGGCAACGGGCAGATCCATACCCCGCGAGAGGAGCTCTTCGCGAAGGGCATTTTGCAGATGATAGCCGATATAGCCCTGGCTCATGGCCCCGCATTCGGGGAAAGGCATGGCGGGGACGGTCCCGCTGTCAAATGCCAGATTGATCATACCCACCTGGGGTCCGTTGCCGTGGGCGATGACAAGTTCATGGCCCTCCTGAATCAAGTCCACGATGGGGACGGCGGTCTGGCGAACCAGTTGGCGCTGTTCCTCTGCTGTATTGCCCAGGGCATTGCCGCCTAAGGCGACGACGATACGTTTTTTCACAAATGAAGCCTCCCTTGAAAGGAAATGGGCGCCTGATGCGCCTTTATTATCGACCGATCGTAGCGACCATGATCGCCTTGATCGAGTGCAATCTGTTCTCAGCTTGGTCAAAGACCCGCGAATGTCTGCCCCGGAAAACCTCATCCGTGCATTCCATGGCGGTCAGGCCGTATTCTTCGTGAATCTGTCTGCCCACGGACGTATTGAGATCATGGAAGGCAGGCAGGCAATGGAGGAATATGAGGTCGGGATTGCGGGTTTCGTCCACCATGGCCTGGTTGACCTGGTAGTCCCGGAGCTGGCGGATCCGCTCCCCGAAGAGGGCTTCCTCGCCCATGGAAACCCAGACATCCGTGTAGAGGACATCCGCGTCCCGGACGGCCTCCATCTGATCCGAGCAGGTGATGGTGGCGCCGGTCTCCCTGGCGACCTCCTCCATCTCGGCCACCAGTTCCTCGTCCGGCCAGAGCTCACGGGGCGCCAGGGCCACGAAATGCATGCCCAGTTTGGCGCAGCCGATCATGAGCGAATTGCCCATGTTGTTGCGGGCATCGCCGGCGTAGACCAGCTTGACCCGGTTAAGGGGCTTGGCCACCTGTTCGCGGATGGTCATCATATCGGCCAGGATCTGCGTGGGGTGGTAGAGATCGGTCAGGCCGTTCCAGACAGGGACCCCCGCGTGCCGGGCCAGGGCTTCCACCGTGGCCTGCTCGAAGCCGCGGAATTCTATGCCGTCATAGAAGCGGCCCAGGACCTTGGCGGTGTCCTCGACCGATTCCTTCTTGTTCATCTGCGAGTCGCCGGATCCCAGGAAGGTCACCCCCGCGCCCTCATCCATGGCCGCCACCTCAAAGGCGCAGCGGGTCCGGGTCGAAGTCTTCTCGAAGAGCAAAACGACGTTCTTGCCCTTGAGCAGATCGCCGGTCAGCCCCAGGCGCTTTTTGGTTTTCAGCTCGGATGCCAGATCCAGAAGCCAGAGGATTTCCTGGGGAGAAAAATCCTTGAGGGTGAGAAAATGTCTGCCTTTCAAATTGACCGCCATAACCTTGTCTCCTTTTGTTCGCTGCCTTTATCCAGATTAGCTTATTCGCCCGCTTTTACAAAGAGTCCCATTAAAAAGAGTGCGTCCGCCGGACGCACTCTTATCTCAATCAATATCGTCCCGCCAGAGGGGTTGGGTCATACAGCGCGGACCCCCGCGGCCACGCGACAGTTCAGATGAAGGGATCTCATGGACGGTCACCCCTGCCTCCCGCAGCAGGCGGTTGGTGATCCGGTTGCGGTCATAGACGATGACCTCGCCCGGCGCGATGGCCAGGGTATTGGACCCGTCATTCCACTGCTCCCGCTGGGAATCGATCCGGCTCCTGCCGCCGCAGCGGATCAGCTCCACCTCGCTCAGTTTCAGGTAGTTCTTGAGTATGGCCTTGAGATCACAGCCCAGAGCCTTGATGCGGAGCTCGCCCTGGTCGTCCACCGTTATATCGAAGACCTCCAGGGGCCCCTCAATCTCGGGGTGGATGGTGAAGATTTCACGGTCCACCATGGTGAAAACCGTATCCAGGTGCATGAAGGCGCGCCGTTCGGGAATCATGAAGGCCAGAACGTGGCGGAACTCATCTCCCGAGGTCAGGACCCGCCTGGCCAGGGTCTTAACGGCCACCGTCTCCGTCCGCTGGGAAATACCGACCGCTATCACGTCTTTGGAGAGGATCAGGATATCGCCGCCCTCCAGGGTGGCATTCTCTTCCCGGCTGTAGTAATGAGGTGAAGCCTGGAAGAGGGGGTGGTGCTGCATTGCGTAGTGGGGCAGGAGCGATTCGCGCTGGCGGGTCTGGGCCCACATGCAGTTGATGGAGATGCCCCGGCCCATGACGGACATGGGGTCGCGGGTGAAATAGACGTTGGGCATGGGATCAAAGAGCAGCATCTTCTTGCGGTCCAGGAGATCCAGCGTGGTCCCGTTGGACCGGTATTCCTCCCGTCTGAGGCCGGCGATGACGATCCGGATCAGGTCCGACAGATCCTCCATGGACATGAGGTACTCATAGAGGTTGGGAAGAGAGGGAAGAAAGATATGGGCTTCCGTCAGAAAGTCATTGACAAAGTCGCGGCGGACGGCTGGATCCGCCAGGACATCCGCCAGAAGGTTCTCCGCATAGAGGACCTCAACGCCCGCCTCTTTGAGAATGCCGGCAAAGACATCGTGCTCCCGGCCCGCGGCTATATGGTCGGGAATGTCTTCGAAGAGAAGGCTTTTCATGTTGGGCGGCGTCAGGTTGTCCAGCTCCGGGCCGGGCTTGTGGATGATGACACGGCGCAGCCGTCCGATTTCGGAATAAACCCTTACCCCGTTCAGATGAGACATAGTACCTCCGGTCTGTTCAATCGACTGGAGGGGGATCCAAAAACAGCCGTTGCCGCGTCAATTTCCCCCTCAGACGCCACAGCGGTAATTAGAAACAGTATAAGCGTATCGAGCCGCTTCCGGCAAGCGGGTGCCGGTCAGGAAGTCAGCTCTTCTGCCGGCGCTCGGCAGCCTGGGCCTGGCGCTTGGCAATCTCCTGGTTGACAATCATGTCCTTGACTTTCATGAGGCGGGTCAGGTTGCCGCGCTCATTCTCGTCCATCTTCATGGTGATGGAGCGGATGGTCTCCACCAGGGAAGGGATCATGACATATTCCAGGGAGTTGACCCGCCGCCGGGTCCGCTCGATCTCGGCAGCCATCAGGTGGGCCTTATGTTCCAGGGTGGCCAGCTGCATCATCCGAGGCAGGACCTCATGGTAGGAGTCGATGGCCTGGTCCAGCTGGCCGGATACGGAAGCCGGCCCATAGGGCAGGCGGATCTTGCCTGACTGTTTTTCCGGATCAAAGGGAAACTCAATGACCGGCGTCCGGACACTCATGGTGTTCTCCCGGCCCACAGTGACCAGGAGAGGGGCGTTCTCCGCCAGGAGGGCTGCATCGACAAGAGCGGGCCCGTCGGCCGCCCGCGCCAGGATCATCTCCCTGTGAGCTCCCTGGATGGCGGCTTCCGTCTGTCGGCGCAGCTGGTCCACACCCAGGACCAGGCTCAGAAACTGACGCATGAGCTCGTCCCGCTTGTCCTTGAGGAGCTTATGGCCCCGGCGGGCAACCCGAAGCTGCTCCTTGAGGCGGAGGAGCTCCATACGGTTGGGATTGACGCGCATGACAGCCATCAGCTTTCGGCCTCCGCCTTGTCTCCCTCATAGTAGGCATCGATGTAGACCTGATGAACCCGCTTGAGCTCATTGGCCGGCAGCATGGACAGGAGCCGCCAGCCGATGGCCAGGGTCTCCTCAATGCTGCGGTTGGAGTCAAAGCCCTGGGATACATAGGCCTCCTCGAAGGCCTGGGAAAAGCCGGCATAGATCAGATCCAGCTCGCTCAGGGCCTCTTCCCCCAGGATGATCTGCAGGTCACGGGCGTCCTTGCCCCTGGAATAGGCGGCAAAGAGCTGGTTCATGGTGTCCGCGTGGTCGGCCCGGGTCTTGCCCTCTCCGATCCCCTTGTCCTTGAGACGGGAAAGGGAGGGAAGGACGTCGATGGGCGGCTGGATGCCCCGGCGGTGGAGATCCCGGGACAGGATAACCTGACCCTCGGTGATGTAACCGGTCAGGTCAGGGATGGGATGGGTCTTGTCATCGTCAGGCATGGTCAGGATGGGCACGAAGGTGATGGAGCCCTTGCGGCCCTGGATGCGGCCGGCCCGCTCGTAGATGCTGGCCAGGTCAGTGTAGAGGTAGCCGGGATAGCCCCGCCTTCCGGGAACTTCCTTGCGGGCCGCGGAGACCTCGCGCAGGGCCTCGGCGTAATAGGTGATGTCGGTCATGAGGACCAGGACGTGCATGCCAAGGTCATAGGCCAGGTATTCGGCTGAGGTCAGAGCCATCCGGGGGGTCGCGATCCGCTCGATAGCCGGGTCATCGGCCAGGTTGATGAAGAGGACCGCCCGGTCGATGGCGCCGGTTCTGCGGAAGTCACTGATGAAGAAATCGGCTTCCTCAAAGGTGATGCCCATGGCCGCGAAGACGACAGCGAAGTCCTCCTGGCTGTTAAGAACGCCTGCCTGACGGGCGATCTGGGCCGCCAGCTGGGCATGGGGCAGACCGGAACCGGAGAAGATGGGCAGTTTCTGCCCCCGGACCAGGGTGTTGAGGCCGTCGATGGCCGAGACACCGGTCTGGATAAACTCGTTGGGGTAATCGCGGGCGGCAGGGTTGATGGGTGTCCCGTTGATATCGCGCATGGCGTCGGGGATGACGGGCAGGCCGCCGTCCTTGGGCCTTCCCATGCCGTCAAAGATCCGCCCCAGGAGATCCGGCGAAACACCCAGCTCCAGGCCCCGGCCCAGAAAGCGGACCGTGCTCTTCTCGATATTGAGGCCGATGGAACTCTCAAAAAGCTGGACCAGGGCATCCGAGCCCTCGATTTCAAGGACCCGGCAGTGGCGGATCCGGCCGTCCTCCAGCTCAATCTCGCCCAGCTCATCAAATTTGACATCCTGGACGCCGCGGACCAGCATGAGGGGTCCGGTTACTTCTTCGATGGTCCGATATTCTCTAGCCATAAGCCTCTTTCCTCCTAGTCCGCAAGGCTGCCTAATTCAGCCAGCAGCCGCTCTTTTCTCTGTTCGAACCAGCGGTCGACTTCCTGTTCGGGGATGTACTTGAAGCGGGCGATCTCATGGCGGACGCCCAGCTTCATGATGGCTCCGAAATCAGCAGAACCTGCCAGGGCTTTTTGCGCCTCATAGTAAAAGAGCATGACCAGGGACAGCATCTTGTACTGTTTATTCATAGATGTATAAGTGTCAATCTCGTCGTAGGAGTTCTGGTGCAGGAAATCTTCCCGCAGGGAGCGGGCCGACTCCAGTTTCAGCCGGTCCATATCCGACAGGGCGTCCTGGCCGATCAGGCGGACGATCTCCTCAAGTTCTGATTCCTCCTGCAGGAGGGTCATGGCATCCATCCTCAGCCGGCTGAAGTCCGGAGCCACCCGGTCATTGGCCCAGTTGTCGATCTTGGTCTGATAGAGCGAGTAACTGGTCAGCCAGTTGATGGCCGGGAAATGGCGGCGGTAGGCCAGGTTGGAGTCAAGGCTCCAGAAGACCTGGACAATACGCAGGGTGGACTGGGCTACCGGATCCGACAGGTCGCCGCCGGGAGGCGACACTGCCCCGATGGCGGTCAGGATACCCACCCGGTCCTCCCCTTCAGGGGCCAGGCAGCGGACCATGCCCGCCCGCTCGTAGAAGGTGGCCAGGCGTGAACCCAGGTAGGCCGGGTAACCCTCTTCACCCGGCATCTCCTCCAGCCGGCCCGACATCTCACGTAAGGCTTCGGCCCAGCGGGAGGTCGAATCGGCCATGAGTGAGACCGAATAGCCCATATCCCGGAAATATTCAGCGATGGTGATGCCTGTGTAGATGGAGGCTTCGCGGGCAGCCACCGGCATATCCGATGTGTTGGCGATCAGGATGGTCCGCTTCATCAGGGGGAAGCCGGTCTTGGGATCCTTGAGCTGGGGGAATTCCATGAGGACGTCGGTCATCTCGTTGCCGCGCTCTCCGCAGCCGATATAGACGACTACGTCTGCCTCGGCCCATTTGGCCAGCTGGTGCTGGATAACCGTCTTGCCGCTCCCGAAAGGTCCCGGCACAGCCGCCGTCCCGCCTTTGGCTACGGGGAAGAAGGTATCGATGGGGCGCTGACCGGTGATCAGGGGCTCGGTCGGCGAAATCTTTTCGCGGTAGGGCCGGCCGATCCGGACGGGCCAGCGCTGCATAAGGGTCAGGTCGTGCAGCTGGCCCTTGTCGCATTCGATCTGGGCGATCCGGTCGGTCACCTTGAAGGCGCCCGCCTCAATCTGCCGGAGGACACCCGACAGACCGGGAGGAACCATGATCCGGTGCTCCATGATCTCGGTTTCCTGAACCAGGCCGATGATGTCGCCTGCCACAACCCTGTCTCCCGCCTCTTTGACGGGCTGGAAGTCCCATTCCCTGTCCCGGTCCAGGGCGGGGGCGAAGGCGCCCCGGGTGATGCGGTCACCTTCCATGTCAACCAGAACGTCCAGGGGCCGCTGGATGCCGTCAAAGATCTGGCCGATGAGTCCCGGACCCAGCTCCACCGACAGGGGTGTGCCGCGCGAAACAACCGCTTCGCCGGGGCCCAGGCCCGCCGTCTCCTCGTAGACCTGGATGGAAGCCTCGTCGCCGTGCATCTCAATGATTTCGCCGATCAGACGGTTTTCCGAAACCTCGACCACGTCGAACATGTCGGCATCACGCATGCCCCTTGCGATAACAAGGGGGCCGGATACCTTGACGATCTCACCCTGACTTCTTTTTCCCATGGATCTCTCCCTTTATATTCCCGTATCTATTAAGTTTTCTGCCGAATCAATCGGTCTCCTGCGTTTTTGTCCGATCCCCCGCCGCCTGGCGCTGGCCGATCATATCGATGCCGGTGGCCTTGCGGATAGCGGTTCGAAGTTCTTCCTTGCCCAGCCAGGCTTCCTTGCGGGCTGAAGGAATCACAGTGACGGCCGGCAGATAGCGGAGTCGCCAGGCGGCCAGCCGGGCCCCCATGGTTTCTGCCAGTTCCTCTGTAATAAAGACGACGGCGTAGCCCTCTTCCGCCCACTGGCCGAGGACCTCTTCGGCCTCTTCCGGGTCAGAGACCTGGCGGGCGGACAGCCCCAGGGCGCGAAAGCCGGCAATGCTCTCGTACTCTCCCATGATGCCGATCCGTTCTTCCACAGCCTGTCCTCCTTATGCCTTGACGGTGCCGCGGCGCAGGGCGGCCGCGCTTTGCGGATCGCTGCCGCCTGAGAGGCCGGCCAGGGCGATCCTGATATTCTTGAACTCGCAGGTCCGGGCCATAACGTAGGCCAGGACCCGGGGGGCACCCGACAAGGTCGAAAAGCCCCCTGCCAGATAATCACACAGCAGGTTGTCCCGGTCGCGGGCAAAGAGCGGGGCCGCGTCCTTTTCCCCGTAGAGGGCAGCATAGCCCGACAGGCAATTGTAGGGCGTCGGACAGAGAGCGTCCATGAGCTCCGTCTGGTCCAGATCCAGCCAGAGAAGCCAGGAGGAAGAACTGATCAGGCCGCCCGGCAGGAGGCTTGCCTCTAGGTAGTCCCGGGTCAAGCCCCGGTGGCGGACCCGAAGCAGAGTCTCCAGGTTGGTCAGATCGCTGACCCGGTCGAAATACCCGGCAAGCCAGGGATCTTGAAGCCTGGCTGTGATGGCCCGGATTATGGCGCTGATCCCCCGGTCCACAATCCGGTCCATGGCTTCAGTGCTGTAGTGGATCTGATAATCTGCCCGGGCCCGGTCTGCTATCTCTGCCGCCCAATCCGGCAGAAGCGCATCCTTCTCGCCCAGGACCAGGGCCTTCCAGACCAGATCCCCCTCAATCAGGGAGGGCCGAAGCAGGCGGTCCCGATAGCTCTCCGCTTCCGCGGGCTGGTCCAGCAGGGCCGCTTTGAGAGCCAGTTTCAGGTTGTGGGCATCCGCCCCCAGAACCAGGACCTGGTGATAGCCGTCGTCAGGCGCTACTTCGTCCAGAAGACCGTAGAGCCGGCAGGCTTCAGCCTGAACCATGTCCTCCAGGGTCTCCTGCTGGGGATACTTGTGCTCCAGCAGCAGGCGGCGGATATCGTCAGCGCACTCAGCCGCGAAAAGCTGATCCTGGCCTGTCTGGCCCAAAAGATCCTTCTCCAGGCACCAGACCCTGCCCGAGGCATAGCCCCAGGACCCCGACTTGTTCTGGCGGATGGGCGGGACCAAAAGAGGCGGCGCTTTTTTGGCAGATCTAGCCATCCTGGCCTGCCTCACTGCTGTCATCTCCCAGCTGCAAAAGAGCCAGGCGGGCCAGTTCCGGCCGGTGATCGCGCAGGACCCGGTCAAAGGTCAGATTGTCGCGCATGCGGCCGTGGGTGACCAGAAGGCCTCCGGCAAAATCCCCGGGCTGGCCGTCCAGGCTGAAGGCGCCCTCCGGAAGAGCCGCGATCAATTGCTCTCCGATCTGCTCATGATCCCGGGCCCCCAATGTAATCACACCCTGGTCCAGGCCCAGGCCGGAAATCCAGGAAACATAGAGGCGGACCTTTTCTTCATCTGGTTTGTTCTGAAGAAGCTCCAGGGCCCGGTCCAGGATCTGGCTGGCATAGGCCTGTTTTTGCTCCAGACCTTTTTTCCGCGCCTGAGCGGCCGCCATGCTTTCCGCCCGCTTGAGAATCAGGGCTGCCTCCTGGTCTGCTCCCTGCCGGGCCTCATCCAGCAGAGCCTGGCTGGTTTTCTCCGCCTTGGCCGTTTCCTGGCCGGCAAAGTCAACGGCTTCCAGGATGATGACCCGGGCTGCTTCCTGGGCCTGCTCCAGAATATGGCTCTTGATTCGATCGATGCCTTCCAATTTCTTCGCGCTCCTTTTCCTGTCCCTTGAGACAGCCTGTCCTACATGGCAATGCTCAAAACGCCCAGGATGGTTGCAAGAAGAGCCAGGATGGCATATGTCTCGACCATGACGGCCAGCACGATGGCGTTGCCGCTGGCGTTGCCGTGTTTGGTAATCAGCGCCATACCGCCTTCAGCCACGTGACCCTGGTGGAAGGCTGACAGGAGACCGACAAAAGCGACCGGCAGCGAGGCCAGAAGGAAGAGCAGTCCCTGCAGGGGGCTTAAGGCAACATTGCCGCCCAGCATCCCTGAGTGGTTCATGATCATGAACCAACCCAGCAGGCCGTAGATACCCTGAGTGCCGGGCAGAGCCTGAAGGATAAGAAGTTTGCCGAAGAGGCCGGGATCTTCTGACATAATGCCGGACGCAACCTGCCCCAGCTTTCCGACAACCCTGGCTGAACCGTAGCCGGGCAGGACGACCGCCAGCGCGGCTCCCAGATAGACCAATGCCGGACCAATAATGGATTCCATAACGTTCCTCCGAACACCAACCGCTTCCGGTTGCTTTTTTATTGCCCGGCCGCTAGAGCCCGGGCTGTTTCAAGAAACCTCGCGGCTTCCCGTTCACCGATCTTTTGCCGGGCCGGGCACCTTGACCTCAAGCTGAGAGGTCCCGCTGCCCTGCTCGATTTTTACATAGTCTGTCGTCCGCCTGAGCGGATTCCAGAAAGATCCCCCGCCCACGAAAAACTTGCCGAACATCTCAACGTACTGAAGGCGGCAGGTGTGGACATAGGATGAAAGGGCAGACAGAGCCAGGTTGAGCCCATGCCCCAGAAGGCCGATGACGACAAAGAGGATGTAGCCGAAGACCGAGTGGCCGCCCAGCATGCCCAGCATGTTGACGACCGTGGCGATGACGCTGGTTGCCAGAACCAGAGCCAGGATGCGGGCGTAGGACAGGATGTCACTCAAATAAGAGGTTATGCCGTAGAGGGCGCCCAGTCCCTTGATCAGGCGCTTGAAGGGATTTTTGATCCCATGGCCGGCAAAGATAAGGCCGAAGGCTGCACCCGCAAGGGCTACCCATTGGCCGATACTTTTGAGAAGAGCTACCCGGGCCGGATCCGACGACAGGGCACCGGCGCCAAGCAGAAGACCCAGGCCGGGGATAATCAGATACCAGGTCACTGAATCAGCCAGGCCCCCAATGAGGTTGCCGTTCATCTTTTCATTTTTAATATGGATGCCCAGGCCGAAGAAGAGGTGGATGACCCCGAAGATCATGCTGAAGAGCAGGAGCTTGACCGGAGAATCCATGGGATTGAACCAGAGGGCCGGGAAGTTGACCCTGCCATCGGTCAGGGCCGTGATCATGTCCCCGAAAAAGCCGCCGAAGACGAAGCCCCAGATAATGGAGGAAATGCCCGAGATGAAGAGCATGAGGCTCATTCTCTGGACGCCGCCCTCCACCTTTTTCTTGAAGAGCATGTAGGCGGTGCCTGCCACCAGGAGGGCTCCATAACCGACATCGCTCAGCATCATGCCGAAGAGCAGCATGTAGAAGGGGGCCATGACCGGCATGGGGTCCGTCTCCCTGCTGTTGGGGGCCCCGTACATCTCCAGGATAATCTCGAAAGCCCGGACCAGGGGGTTGTTTTTCAGCTTGACCGGCGGGTCTTCCTCTTCTCCTGCCGGCCGGCTGGACCAGGCCAGGTCGAAGGTCTCCGCCAAGGCCCGGCCGGTTTTTTCCGCCTGGTCGCTGGGGATCCAGACCTTGAGGAAAAAGGTGTAATCCAGCTGGTGGACCTGTCTGCCGGCAGCCTCCCGGTCCGACCGGACGGCCAGGAAATCATGGTAGGTCATCAGGCGGCCGCAGCGGTCCGCCATGGAAAGCAGTTCCAGGTCAATGGCCCGGCATTGATCTTCAATCTGACGGCCCTCTTCCTCCATGGAGGCCAGAGTCTGGGCCGCCGTCCCCGTAAAGGGCAGATTGGGCAGGTCATGAAAGGCACAGGAAGCCAGGCGGGCCCTAAGGCGAGGCACCTCTTCCTTGACCGTAAACAGGATGGATTTAGCCGGGAAGTGCTGGTCTTTTTCCAGCGAATAGAGAGAGGCCAGGGGATAATCCTGAATCAGGTCGGCCTGCAGGGAATCAAAGGAATCGGCATCCATGAAGATGCCGTAGAGAGCGGCCGTGGAAGCGGTTGTGCGCTGGCGGAGGTCCATGGGGACATCACGCCAGGGAAGAAGCTGGGCCATCTGCTCGTCCAGGGCAGAAAGCCGCTGCCGGCAGGATTCCTCCCGGGCCAGCAGGTTCTCGTAAACGACGGTCAAAGCCCGCAGCTCCTCTTCCTCTTCCTGCGAAAAAGCGAAGTCTGTTTCTGAAACGGTCAGTTTCCTCAGGGACTGCTGCTGGTCAGCCGGCAAGAGCTTTTGGAGGCCGCTGATGACCTTGGCCAGTCTGGCCCGCATGGCCAGATTATCGGCATAGGCTGAGCTGGCCCGCTCCTGTTCCGGCGGGATCTCCGACCGGTCGATCTGGGCAGCGCCGGATCGCATGAGGAAGTCTATGACGGGTTCCCGATCCTCCAGCAAGCCGAGGAGGGTCATTTTGCTCATTTTAACGATGCTCAAGGATAGAAAGGATCCTTTCCGCCAGGATGTTTGCAGCTTGATTCAGTGATTCCTGAGACAGGGGCCGGAGGGCCTGACCCTCCGATGATTCTTGATTTTCCAGGATTTGGCGGGCTTTTTTCTCTGCCCGGGCAAGGCTTTCCTGCCGGACGGAGGCCGCCTGGCTGTGGGCTGCCTGGATCAGGTCAGCTGCCTCCTGTCTGACGGCATGGCGCTTTTCCTGTGACTTGGCCCTTGCCTCTTCGACAAGCAAGGCGGCTTCTGCTTCCGCCTCTCTGATCTCTTCCAGAAAATCACGATCCGCCACCGGCTCTTCCTCCTGACTTTTTCAACAAAACAAGGCTTTTGGCGCCTGCCGGAATAAAGCATAACGAAACAGAGCTCCGACCGGCCCGCAAACAAGACAAGGTTAGCATAGAACGCCTGAAATTTAAAGGAATAAAGAGCGGTCAGGAGCGGCCCTAAGCCTCCGGATCCCGGCGATATTCCTGGAAGGGATTATCGCCAAGCCAGACCTGGCGGCTGAAATCTGTCAGGAGGGCAACATAGCCTTCCTCCTCCGGGTAGGCCCGCCAGATGACTTCCTCCTCGGCCAGATTGACGTAAGCGCCGGGGGAGCAATAAAGGGAGGGCGTCTGGCCGATCTCCAGCCGGATGATCCTGCCGTCCCCCTCCGCTTGAAAGATCAGGCCGTCCGACTGCAGGCAAAGGCTGCCGGTCAGCTCCTTTTCTTCCGGGTCAGGGCCGATGCCCACATTTTCAAGAAAGCTCAGGCGGCAGGAGCTGGTCAAAGTCTGACCGCTTTCCATGTATTCAGCCAGTCGCTTCCGCTGCCAGGTGGCCAGCTGCAGGGGGTGGTCGAAGGGCGCCGGCGAACCGGGCGAGGCGGCGAAGAAGCCTGTCGCGTCCATTCGCAGGCGAAGGTCGCAGGCGGAACAGTAAAGGAACTGCTTATGGCTGCGAAGGGCAAAGGGCTGATCGCAGACGGGGCACCAGTGGCAGACAGAGGACACTTTCTCGGCTCGCCGGCGTGAGAAGAAGCGGGCCGGCCGCCTTCTCTCCGTCTGCCAGCTGTAATCGTCCACGTCCAGAGCGCGGACCAGGCGGCCCTGGATCTCCTCGACCGGCAAGGCGGCCGCCTCCTCTGCTGTCAGCAGGAGACGGGTCTCAACCTCCATCTTGCCGGGCCGCAGGAGCTTGGACCAGCGGGGCCAGCCCAGATAGCCGCCCCGGCACAGGGCGAGGGCCACCGGTGCTTTCAGGTGGCGGATCAGTTTGGCCGTCGCAAGGCCGAAGGGCGTGATATCCCCGGCCATGGACCGCTGGGTTTCCGGATAGAGGGCCACTGAATGGCCGGCGGCAATGGAGGTGATGATCTCCTTGGTTGTCGAGAAGTTGACCCGGAAGGGCTTGATTTCTATGATGCCGAAACGTTTGAGCAGGGGCCGGAGGAAGGGAGTGTTGGCCACCTCCTGGCCTGAGACAAAGCGGATCCTCTGATGGGGGAAGGCCAGGGCGCAGATGATGGGATCCACATAGGCGATGTGATTGGCCACCATGAAATAGGGGCCGGTCCCGCGGCTGATCCGGGGATCCCTTTCAAAGCGGATGGCGTAGAGCAGCTTGAAGAGGAGACGGGCCAAAAAAAGAAAGAAACCGTAGGTCAGTGGTTTGGGCCCAGGCGGCCCTTTTTTGTCTTTCGCTTTATCCTTAACCAATATGGCGTCCCCTTTTCATTTATGCCACATTATTTTAACATCTTCGCGCTAGAGTTGGGGCAAGCTCCGGCGAGGATCCGGGTCAGCACGATCATCATCAGCGGAATAGGCCATGGCACGATACTGTTTTTATTGCGGACGGGAACTGGAAGACAAAGAGAAGTGCGACTGCCGTTCGCAAACCGGCCAGGCCAGCACCGGATACGGGCATTTCACGGGAAATTCCGCGCCCCCTCCCAACCAAAGCAAGACCAAGGAGGCCGGCCGGCCTTCCGGCTCCCCTGCTCCCGGCAGCCAGGGAAACTGGCAGCACCGCGAGACACCTCCGCCACCCAAGGGCCCCCGAAGACAAGACGCTTCCGGCTACGCTTACCAAAGACAGCCCGCGGCCGGCCGCGGCCAGGGCATGCTCTCCTTCATGCAGTTCTTTGCGGCTCCCGCCGATACCATGAACCGCCAGTTGTCCGCTGATTGGCAGCGGTCGCATTCCCTCTGGTTGATCGCGGCCGTCATCCTTTCGGGGATTCACTACCTTTTCATGAACCGGGCGCTGACCGCTCTGCTGACAGGGGAAAACCCCAAACTTACAGCCTGGGACTCCCTCCTGTCCTTCCTGATCGGGACCGGCCTGGTCTTCCTGGTCCTGCTCCTCTACACCCTGGCTCTCTGGCTTCTGGCCCGCTTCCTCTACCGCCAGGGCGGCCTGCCCTTCATTCATGCCCTGGCCGCCGGCAAGATGGCCTGGCAATACCTGACCCTCTTCCTGCTTCTGGCCCTGCCCTCACTTTTCACGGGCGGCGCCCTCTACGGCCTGGCCCTGGCCCTCATGGGCCTGGTCTTCTCCGTCATCGTCCACACCCGCCAGCTGGCCCGCCTGACCCGCCTGGATGAGAACCGGACCTGGCAGCTGGCCTGGCTGTCCATCATCCTCTTCGCGGGCATTCTGTCCACGGTCACCACCCTGGTCCGCCTCTTCAAGCTGCTCCCCTAGCAAAGGGCCGCCAAACTGTTATAATGTTGGCCGCTGAATGAAGAGGGGAAGCATTTTCTCGTGCTCAGAAAACTGATCAAACAATTTCAATGGCTCCTGGCCCGCTACCACCGTGAGTACACGGTGGCCATTCTTTGCATTGCCGTCAATTATTCGGTATCTGTCCTGCCGCCCTGGTTCGCAGGGCACGCGGCCGACCGGATTTTCAGTGCCGATCTGACCATGGGCACCCTCCTGGCCTACGTGGCCATCATGCTGACGGTCACGGCCACTGCCTACCTGACGGGCTACATCTGGTCCTACCGCCTGATCAAGGCCTACGATGTCACGGAGCTTATGGCCCGCCAGCGGACCTTCTCCAAACTGCTCAACCAGAGCGCGCCTTTTTTCCAGGCTCAGTCGACCGGCAGCCTCATGGGAAAATCGACCAACGACGTCTCCTCCATAGCGGAGATGGCGGGCTTTGGCATGATGACCTTCTTTGACTCCACCCTCTACCAGGTGGTGCTCCTGATCGTCATGGCCATCAACGGATCCTGGCAGCTGACCCTCCTGACCTTCCTGCCCTATCCCCTGCTCATCTATTTCTCGCGCAAGATCGGCAACCGCCTTTACTGTGAATACGATCTGGCCCAGCAGGCCTTCGACGACATCAACGACCATGTCCTGGAGAATATCCAGGGAATCCGCGTCATCCGGGCCTTTGTCATGGAAGACCAGGAGGCGGAGCAGTTCGCCGACCGAACCGCCGCGCTTTACCAGAAGAACATGAAGGTGGCCCGCCTGGATGCCCTCTTCATGCCGGCTTCCAGGCTCATCCAGGGCATTTCCTTTGTCATTGCCCTCCTGGTCGGCGCCAGCCTGATCGGCCAGGGAGTCATCACCATCGGCCAGCTCATGTCCCACGTCTTCTATCTGGGTATGCTGGCCTGGCCCATGATCGCCATGGGTGAATTCATCAACATTTCCCAGCAGGCAACCGCTTCCATGGACCGGGTCCAGGAGATCTGGGACTGGCGGGAAGAAATCGCCGACCTGCCTGACGCCATCCGCTGCGAAAGCATCGGCGACATCACCTTCGACCGTTTCTCCTTCACCTGGCCGGGCCAGACTGAGCCCGTACTCAAGGACCTGTCTTTCACCATCGACCAGGGCATGACCCTGGGTGTTGTCGGCCGCGTGGGCTCCGGCAAAACCGCCCTTCTCAAGCAGCTGCTCCGCTTCTATCCCCAGGAGGCCGACCTGGCCGACGCCCGCACGGGAGATCAGGACCTGGAACCGGCCCGTCAGCTGCGCATCAACGGCCTGCCCATCCGCCTCTATGACAGGAGGAGCATCCGCCATCTGATCGGTTATGTGCCCCAGGACAGCAACCTTTTCTCCCTGTCCGTCCGCGACAACATTCTCATGGGCGAGCGCACCCGCCTGGAAGACTGGCCTCTGACAGAAGATGATCTGGAAGAGCAGGTAGCCTTCTGGAAACAGCCCTACCGGGCCATCAGCCAGACTGTGGACAGCCGCGAGCAGGCTCCGGCCACAAGCCCCCTGGCAGAGGACGGAAGCCTGGACCGGGTTCTTCGCATCTCTGATTTCGAAAAGGATATCGAGAATCTGCCCCAGGGTCTGGACACTCTGACCGGCGAGCAGGGGATCGCCCTTTCGGGCGGCCAGAAGCAGCGGATCTCCATCGCCCGGGCTCTTTTGGCCGACCCTGAGATCCTCATCCTGGATGACTGCCTGTCGGCCGTGGACGCCATTACCGAGAAGAATGTCCTCCAGGCCCTGACCCGCGAAAGAAGCGGCAAGACCACCCTGGTCAGCTCCCACCGGCTTTCAGCCGTCCGGGACGCCGACCTGATCCTGGTTCTGGAAGACGGCAGGATCGCCGCCCGGGGGACGCACGCCGACCTGATGCGGGAAGGCGGCTGGTACGCCGGGCAATATGAACTTCAACAGATGGAGGAAGCGTCAGACCAGTCAGGGGAGGCAAGGGAATGAAGACAGAAAATTCTCCTGCGACCCGCTCCAGCCTGGGGCGGCTTTCACGCTACGCGCGTTTCGCCATCCCCGACCTTTCGGTCGGTTTCATCCTGACTGTCCTGACGGTCGGTCTGGACCTTGCGGGCCCCTATGTCATCTCCCTCATGCTCAACGGAGAGATCGTGGCCGGCCAGGGCATGCGCGACAGCCGGACCTTCCTGCTCATGATCGGCCTCTACGGCGCCACTCTCCTGCTGTCGCTTTTCGCGCGCTACGGGGGCAACATCTACAACCAGAAGGCAGCCAACCATATCTCCGCCTACATGCAGCGGGAGCTTTTCGGCCATGTTCAGAAGATGCCGGTCTCCTACTTCGACAGCCTGGCGGCGGGCACCGTGGTCTCCCGGATCACCAACGACACCAAGGCCGTCCGGGTCTTTTTCACCACCGTCCTCTCCCGCCTGCTCATGGCCGGTGTCTTTGCCCTGGGCATCCTGGTCGGCCTGCTCAGTCTGGACTGGCGCCTCTTCCTCCTGGCCTCCATTTCCTTCCCCATCCTCTTCTTCCTCTTCCGGGACTTCCAGCGCAAGTCCCTCATGTTCAGCAAGCGTTACCGCAAGGGAATCAGCCGCCTCAACGCCAGCCTCAATGAGAACATCAACGGCATGGAGGTCATCCAGGCCTTCACCCGGGAGCGGGCCATGTATGACGGCTACAGCCGCATCAATGACCAGGCTTTCCGCGACGGCCTGGGCATGACACGCCTGCACGCCTACAGCGGCTGGAATGTCACGGAAGCCTTGAACTACACCATGTTCGCCTTGGCTCTCCTCTATTTCGGCATCGGCAATATAACAGGCCTCAACCTGGTTCCCATCGGCTCCCTTTACCTCTTCATCGACTACATGCTCCGCTTTTTCGCCCAGATGAACCAGGCCATGCAGAACCTGGGCAACCTGGAGCGGGCACGCGGGGCGGCCGACCATATTTTTGAGCTCCTGGACCGCCAGGCATTGACCGATGATGGCGAAAATATCGACCGCATCGACGGCCAGGTGGCCTTCGACGGGGTCACCTTCGCCTACAAGGAAGACGAACTGGTCTTGAAGGAGGTCAGCTTCTCTATCCCCCGGGGCCAGACTGCTGCCTTTGTGGGCCAGACGGGCGCGGGCAAGTCGACCATCATGAACCTGCTCTTCTCTTTCTATGAGCCCCAGGAGGGCCGGGTTCTGATTGACGGCCGGGATTTGAAGTCCCTCAACAAGAGGTCGGTCCGCAGCCATATGGCCATCGTCACTCAGGAACCCTTCCTCTTCACTGGGACGGTTGAATCCAACATCACCCTGGGTCGCCCCGGCCTGACGGGTGAAGACGCGCGCGCCGCCCTGATCGAAGTGGGAGGGAGCGCCTTCCTGGCCCGCCTGGCCGAAGGCGTCAAGACCCAGGTCAGGGAGCGGGGCAGTGAATTCTCAGCAGGCGAACGCCAGCTGATATCCTTTGCCCGGGCCCTGGCCCAGAACCCCACCGTCCTCATCCTGGACGAGGCCACTTCCCATATCGATTCGGAGACCGAGGACATCATCCAGAAGGGAATCGAGCGCCTGTCCAAGGGCCGGACCACCCTGATCATCGCCCACCGCCTGTCCACCATCCGCCACGCCGCCCGCATCTACGTCATGGACCAGGGGCGGATCGTCGAAGAGGGCAGCCATGAGGAACTGCTGGCAGCCAAGGGTCTCTTTGCCAACATGGTTGAGATGCAGACACGCCGCCACCAGGAATAGACAAAGCCGCCATGGAAGCTGACCAGGACAGGGGCAAGAAAAAGGCTAAAAGAGGGATCCCTCCCCTTGTCTGGGTTCTCCTGAGCCTGCTCCTGCTCCTGCTTGAGCTCGTCGGCGGCAACTGCTTCTTCTCTTCGGTTTTGGGGATTCCCTGTGCGGGCTGCGGGACTTCGCGGGCAGCCATCCTGCTCTTTGGCGGCCACTTCCGCGAAGCCCTGCGCATGCACCCCTTGATCCTGGTCACCCTTGCCCTGGTGCTGACAGCCTTTATCCTCCTGCTGGCCTGGCTCTTTTCCCTCCGTTCCGGCAAGCCCTTGCGCCTGCCCCTGTCACCGCGGGCAGCCAGGTTCATCTTCTTCTCCCTCCTGGCCCTCTATCTGGCTGTTTATCTGGTCCGCATGATTCTCTATTTCCCTGACCAGGAACCCCTCTGTTATCAGGCCGACTCGGTCTGGGGCCGGCTGATCGCCCTCATCCGCCTCTGGACAGGCCGCTGACGGCGGTCCTGGCCCGCCATTGAATTGGCGGGCCGGATTCCTTAGACTGGGCATAAGCAGGGAGGGTTCCATCATGACTTATTCGCCTGATCTATCGTCTGCCTTCAATGACACCCATATGAGAAGCAGAATCGTTTCCGTGCCCTCGGGCCTTTGCTCCTTTTGCACCGAAGACTGCGCCGGCAGCTGTGAGATTGCCCTGGCCGCCGTTTTGGGCAAACAAACTGTCTATCCGACCAACACGGGCAACAACCAGGTGGCTTCGGAGAAGCGCTATCCCATTGATTTTTCCCACTTCAACATCAACGGCCGGGTCTTCGGCGCCATAGGCGTCCCGGAAACCTATGAGGAAGCCTCCATTTTCAATGTCAGCCTGGACAGGACTTACGGGGTCTTCAAGGAAGTCAGGCTGGCCATGCCTGTCGTTTTGCCGGCCCTGATCAAGCTCAACTGGCAGGACTACTTCGCGGGGGCCGCCATGGCGGGCGTGACCTGTGTCATCGGGGAAGAAGCCCGGGACAAGGACCCCGATCTGGTCCTGGACCAGGGCAAAATCGTCGACTTTCCGGCTCTCAGGGGCATGCTGGATGCCTTCCGGGCTTACGACCGGGGGCTGGGCCAGATTGTCCTCCAGTGCAATGTGGAAGATGATCAGCTGGGCCTTCCCGAATACGCCATCCAAAAGCAGGGAGTGGAGGCCATCGAGTTCAAATTCGGCCAGAGCGCCAAAGGGACTCAGCCGGCCCGCCGGCTCAAAAGCCGTAAGGAGGCCCTGGAGAAGAAGGCGCTGGGCATGCTGGTCCACCCCGACCCCGATGATCCGGACCTGGCGGCCAAAGATGAGGCCGGCTGCTGCCCGGACTTTTACACTTACGCCCGCCTGCCCCTGTGGGATGAAGACTATCTGATGGCCCGGATCGCCCGCCTGCGGGAACTGGGAGCCCCCAACATCTACTTCAAGATGGCGGGCTATGACCGCTCTGACCTGGAACGGGTTATCCGGCTGGCAAGCCAGGCCAAGGTCGACATGATCACTTTTGACGGGGCGGGAGGCGGAACGGGCTACAGCCCCACCAAGATGATGAATGAATGGGGCCTGCCGGCTATCCTCATGGAGGAGGCGGTCCTTGTCATCCTGGAGCAAGTCAGGGCAGAGGGGGGACACCTCCCGGCCCTGACCCTGACCGGGGGCTTCAGCTCCGAGGACCAGGTCTTCAAGGCGCTGGCCTATGGTCAGGGCTCCTTCACAGCGGTCGGCCTCTGCCGTTCCGCCATGGCGGCCGCCATGACCGGCAGGAATCTGGGCCAGAGGATACGCCAGGGCGACATCCCCCGCCATATGGCAAGATTCGGCGGGACCGTCCAGGAACTCTTCGCGGACCTGGGCGACCTGCGGGCCCTCTACGGAAGAAAGGCCGATGACTTTTCCCTTGGGGCGGTCGGCGTCTTCTCTTATCTCAACAAAATCGCTTTCGGCCTCAAGCATTTCGCTGCCCTCAACCGCAAGTTTGACCTGGCCCTCCTGGACCGGAGTGATCTGATCCCCCTGACCCGGGACGCCAAAGACCTCCTGGCCGGACGGTGGTTTGACCTTTCTGGCCGGTCCCTTTGATTATGTTAAAATGGAGGGGCATCGGAAAAAGAAACGCATAGGCCGGTGAGAGATTTTCTTGCCGGATTTCTGCCCTCGAAAGGCTTAATAAGAATGGACGAAAAGAACAGACACAGGCCCCCCAACGGGATGAGGCCGCGTGAAAACGGGCGGCAGCCAGCCCCTGCCCCCGGCCGCAGAATGAGCTCCTCTTCAGCGGATCAGGGCCGCACGCGGACGCTTCCGCCTGCCCGTCAACCCCAGCCCTCGGATATCCAGGATAGCCGAAAATACAAAAAAAGCCGCCGCCTGCTTCGCAAGCGCGTCACCGGACGCCCTTCCCGCAGCATGTCCGTCGTTTCAGTCCCGGCCGCCATCTGGTCGGGCGCCAAGAAGGCCCTGGTCCTGGCCCTGGTCCTCTTTCTGGCTGCCCTGGCCTTTATAGGCGGCAGCGGCCTGGGCATCCTGTCCGGCTATATCTCCACCGCCCGGCCCCTGGAAATTGTGGATGTCAAGGAAACCTACGAAGCCACCTACATCTATGACCGCAACGGCAACCAGGCAGCGGTTTTGACCGGCTCACAGAATATTCTGCGCGAGTATGTCCCCATCGCCATCATCAAGGCCACCTACATCGATGACGCCTTCATCGCCATCGAGGATGAGCGCTTCGAAAGCCACCACGGCATCGATCCCCGACGGATCGCCAACTCCGTGGGCCAGGTCTTCCTGAGCATGGGCGGCGATACACACGGGGCTTCCACCATCACCCAGCAAGTCGTCAAGATGATGTCGGGAGCCGATGACCGTTCGGCGCAAAGAAAAGTCCAGGAATGGGAACGGGCCATCGCCCTTGAGAAAAATCTCTCCAAGGACGAGATCATGGAGCTCTTCGTCAACATGGTCCCCATGGGCGGCCAGTATGTCGGCGTTCAGTCGGCAGCCAAGGCCTATTTCGGCAAGGATGTCTCCCAGCTGGATCTGGCTGAGTGCGCCTTCCTGGCTGGCATCCCCAACCTGCCCTCCATCTATAATCCGGCAACGGAGTACGGCAAGCGCAACGCCCTGCGGCGGATGCGCATCATCCTGGGCAAGATGCTGGAGATTGGAAAGATCACCGATGAGGAATACCAGCAGGCCCTCAACCGGGAGCTGGTCTTCAGGACAAGCGCCCAGGACACGGGTACATCCAGCGTCAACTCCTATTTTGTCGACGCGGTCATCAACGAGGTCATCGAACAGCTGATCTCCCAGCGGGGCTATACCCGCCAGCTAGCCAATGTCGCTGTCTTCCAGCACGGTCTGACCATTGAGACGACCATGGATCCGGACATCCAGGCCATGGCCGAGGCCAGTTTCAATAAGAAGGAACTCTTCTCTGCCAACTACGACGGCCTGCCCGACAGCCCCCAGATCCCTCAGGGAGCCATTACCGTCATTTCCAATCAGTCCGATTCCTTCGGCCAGATCGTGGCCATGGTCGGAGGCTTCGGTGAAAAGAAGAAAAATCTGATTTTCAACCGGGCCACCCAGGCTTACCGCCAGCCCGGCTCCTCCATCAAGCCGGTCCTGGTCTACGCGCCCGCCATCGATACGGGCCTGGTGACGGCCGCCTCGGTCTTTATTGATGAAGAAAAACACCTGGACCCCCAGAACCCGACCAGGGCCTGGCCCCGCAATTCCGGGGGAGGCTATAACGGGGCTGTCACGGTCCGCAGGGCTCTGCGCCAGTCACTCAACACCATTGCGGTCGAGATCTACACAGAGGTCATGAACCCCTCCATCGGCCTTTCCTACATGAAGCGCATGGGCGTGGACCGGTCCAATGAACCTCAGCCGGCCGGCGCCCTGGGAGCTTTTACCTGGGGCATGAACAGCATCGAGATGGCGGGTATGTACACGGCCCTGGCCAATCGCGGCCTCTTCACCGAGCCCTACCTCTTCACCCGGGTCCTGGATGCCCAGGGCAATGTCCTCCTGGAGCACAAACCCCGTCTGGAACAGGTCTTCACAACCGAGACGGCGGACCTCATAACCAATCTCCTGGTCGACACGGCCCGCAACGCCGGCTGGATCAGCCCCTTCGTCAGCATCGGCAAGCAGCCGGTGGCCGGCAAGACGGGTACATCAGACGAGCGCATCGACCGCTGGTTCTGCGGCTACACGCCTTATTACACAGCCGCTGTCTGGTACGGCTACGACAACGCCAACGGCCGCCGGACTGAGATCCCAAGCGCCGACGTTTCGAGCCCCATCAAGATCTGGCGGGATGTCATGTATCAGATCCACGCCAACCTGGATGTCAAGCAATTCCCCATGTCCAGCGGCCTGGTGACCCGCAAGGTCTGCGCCGATTCGGGCATGCTGCCGACGGAGTGGTGCACCGACACCATCACGGAATACTTCGATTCCAACAAGAAGCATACTTTCCCCGCCCTGACCTGCACCCTGCACAGCGAGGCGCCGCCGGATATTGATCCGGAAAACCCCGATGACCCCGATCCCGATCCGACGGGACCCACCATCATCGTGACGCCGGATCCTGATCCGACAAGTCCGACAAGTCCGCCGGAAGAGCCATAGGTTCCCGGTAACCGACAGGAACCCCATCCGGAAGGCCTCCGCCTTCCGGATTTTTCTTTTCAGCCTTTCCCGCGAAAATCTCTTTATGTCATAATGAGCGGGACAGTTCAGCCATTTCATTCAAGCGAACAGGAGGCTTCATGTTTAACCCGCATACACTGGAAGATTACCAAAAAGCAGCCGATTGGCTTAAGGAAAGAACCGGACAAAGGCCCCGTTACGCGGTCATTCTCGGCTCTTCGCTGGGCGCTGTTGCCGATCGGATGACCGAAACCGAATCCTTTGACTACGGACAGATCCCGGGCTTCCTGATCCCCACCAATCCCTCCCATGCCGGCAAGCTGATTTTCGGCAAGCTTGGCGGCCAGGACACGGTCATCATGTCGGGGCGCTTTCATTACTACGAGGGCTATTCCTACCAGGAGCTGGCTCTGCCTGTCCGGGTTCTGGCCCTCCTGGGCGTCCGGACCCTGATCGTGACCAACGCCGCGGGCGGCGTCAACCTGGACTATCAGGTGGGGGACATCATGGTCCTGTCCGATCACATCAATCTGGCCGGGGTCAGCCCCACGGCCGGCACAAACATTGAGGCTCTGGGTCCCCGCTTCTTCGATATCACCAAGCTCTACACGCCCGCCCTGCGGAAACTGGCCCATGAGACGGCGGCCTCCCTGGATCCAGCACTCAAGCTGGTTGAGGGCGTCTACTTTTTCTGCACGGGACCCCACTTCGAGACTCCCGCCGAGATCCGCGCCATCCGCACCCTGGGCGGCGACGCGGTCGGCATGTCAACGGTTACCGAGACCCTGACAGCCGCCCATGCGGGCCTGGAAGTCCTGGGTTTCTCCCTGATCACCAACCTGGCGGCCGGCATCCTGGACCAGCCGCTTTCAGATGAAGAGGTCGGCGTGGTCGCCCAGGCGTCCGCCAGCCGCATGGGTGCCCTGATTGAGGGCATCATCGAAAGGAGAGGCTAATGGGACTGCTTTTTCACGATATCGCTCTGATCGGCCCGGACGGACTTACCAAAAAGCACATGAATGTCCGCGTTGAGGGGACCCTCATCCAGACCATCGAGCCCTGCCAGACCACCTGGGAGGAAGCCCTGGCCGCGGGAGAGCCGGTTTACGACGGCCGGAACAAACTCATCATCCCCGGCTTCTTCAATAACCACTCCCATGTGCCCATGACATTGACCCGGGGTTTCGCAGAGGATCTGTCCCTCCATGACTGGCTTTACAAGCGGATTTTTCCCTTTGAGGCCCTTCTGACGGAAGAGGACATGTACTGGGGGGCCCTCCTGGGTATCGCTGAGATGCTGTCCGGGGGCACGGTGTCCTTCACGGATATGTACATGCGCATCCAGGGGATTTCCCGGGCAGTGTCCGAGTCCGGCATCAAGGCCAGCCTGTCCAACGGCCTGACCGGGGATGCCGACACCAAACTGGAGGAAACCGCCTGGTTCCGGGAGACTGAAACCCTGATCGAGGAGGCCCGGGCCTCCGGCGGCCAGATCATAGCCAATGCCTCCCTGCACGCCCAGTACACCAGCAAGCCGGAACTGGTCCGCCAGCTGGCGGACTACGCCCTGGACAGGGGACTTCGCATGCACATTCACCTGTCGGAGACCCGCGGCGAGCACGAGGCCTGCAAGGCCAATTACGGCAAAACGCCCACCCGCTACCTGACCGACCTGGGACTTCTCTCCGTCCCCACCACGGCCGCCCACGCCATCTTCATTGAGGGGGAGGACTACGACCTGATCCGCCAGCAGGGGGTAACCCTCTGCCATATGCCCTCATCCAACCTCAAGATCGGCAGCGGCCTGGCCGATGTCAAGAGCTGGCGGGACGCCGGCATCCGCGTCACCATCGGTACCGACGGGGCAGGCAGCAACAACAACCTGGACATGATCGAAGAGGTCACCCTGGCCTCTTTCCTGGCCAAGGGCATCCACCACGATCCGATCCTTTTCTCCACGGGGGAGCTTTTGACCTTCGCCACCCGCAACGGAGCCCTGGCACAAGGGCGTGAGGATACGGGTCTTCTGGAGGAGGGCTACCGGGCTGACCTGGCCGTAGTGGACATGTCCACCCTCAAGTTCCAGCCCGTCTTCGATTACGGGACCAGCCTCTTTACCAACGCCAACGCTTCCGACGTGGCACTGACCATGGTCGACGGCCGCGTCCTTTACCAGGACGGGGTCTTTACCACCATCGATATCGAGCGGGTTGTCCGCGAGGTCTACCGCATCCGCGGCCAGAAGTTTGAAGCGCTTGGAATTGAGATCTGAGCCTGACGGGGATTCTTCCCCAAATAGTTGATAGGGACCCGGAGCGGGTCCCTATCGAGGAGACGTATGAAGAGGTGTTGTCGTAGCTTTTTGCTACGAGTTAACTATAACGGCCATTTGTTGAGCAGAAACAGCATGAATTTGAACAATTGTCACAATTGCGTGATAAGGCGCCCATATCTTTCCCTTTTGAAATCCGGCCTGACGGGGCTCCTTCTTGTCAGCCTGGCCCTTTCCCTGACCCTGTCCGCCTGCGGGAGACCTTCCCCCCAGGCCCCCGGCCTGACCCAGCCGACTACCCAAACAACTTCCCGGGAAGACTTCAGCATCCCCAAAGACCGGCCCCTGACTCCGGAAGAAGCCCTTGAGGCTGCCCGCATCCTGGACCGGGAGAAGATGGACTACGACCCTATCCGGCCGGGGGGCGCCGCCGACCTGACCGCCATGGACAAGGTCCGCATCGATCGGGTTGTCGACGGCGACACCTTCATTGTTTACCGAAAGGACCGGCCTCAAAGGCTGCGGCTGATCGGCCTGGATGCCCCCGAATCCTATTCCCATCACGATCCGGACCTGCGAACCCACCCGGGCGAATCGGTCTCCCGCATTGTCGAGGCCTGGCTTGACGGCCGGGAGGTCTACCTGCAGTTTGACAAGGAACGGCAGGACCCCTATGAGCGCCTTCTGGCCTATATGTGGCTGGACGAGCACACCATGGTCAATGAGGTCCTGGTCCGCCAGGGTCTGGTCTGGCAGCACCGCTATCCTCCCAATACCCGCTTCAACGATTACTTTGAAGAACTGGAGGCCCTGGCCAAAAACCAGGGGCGCGGTATCTGGGGAAACGCCTCCTGACCCTCAAGCCGCTATCATAAGGGAGAAGGAAAGGGAGGTGGCCGTCATGGACAAACGAACCATTTATCTTGCAGGTGGCTGCTTTTGGGGTGTTGAGCGTTACTACCAGGTCCTGGGCACGGGAATCCTGGAAACGGAGTCCGGCTATGCCAACGGAAAGATCCCCAATCCCAGCTACCAGGAGGTCAGCCGGGGGGACACCGGCTACGCCGAGACGGTCCGCCTGGTTTACGACCGGGACCGGATCAGCCTCTGGGAGGTCCTGGCCCACTTTTTCAGGATCATAAACCCCACGACCCGCGACCGCCAGGGCAATGACGTGGGGGACCAATACAGGCCGGGCATCTACTACACGGACCCGGAAGATTTTGAAATCATCTGCGACTACCTGGACGCCCGCCGCAAGGACTACAAGGCCCCTTTGGTAGTCGAGGTCATGGAACTGACCAACTTCTACCCGGCAGAGGATTACCACCAGGACTATCTGGTCAAGAATCCTTCCGGTTACTGCCATGTGGACCTGAGCCAGGCCGACCTGCCCCTGAAGCCAGAGGAAATCCCCAAATGGGAACCCCTGGAGGTTCAAGCCGGGGACCGGCTGGACGCCCGGCCCTTTGAGGGGAATCAGGCGGAAAAGATGCCCAGGGCATCCTTCCAGCGGCCCACTGACCAGGAGCTTCGGGAGCAGCTGACCGACATCCAGTACCGGGTGACACAGGAGAACGCGACCGAGCGGCCTTTTGCCAATGAATACGACCGGCATTTCGAGGCCGGCCTCTACGTAGATATCGTCAGCGGTGAACCGCTCTTCAGCTCCCGCGACAAGTACGATGCCGGCTGCGGCTGGCCTTCTTTCAGCCGGCCTCTGGCCCAGGGTCTGCTGGTTTACAAGGACGACACCTCCCTCTGGCGCAAGCGGGTGGAGGTCCGAAGCGGGGAGGCCGACTCCCACCTGGGTCATGTCTTCGAGGACGGACCCGCCGACCAGGGGGGCCTTCGCTACTGCATCAACAGCGCGGCCCTGCGCTTTATCCCCGCAGCTGACATGGAAAAAGAGGGCTACGGGGATTTCCTGGATCAGGTGACCGGATCCCAAGCCTGACCCCATGGCCCGGCCGGCCGTGTGTTAAACTTAAAAGTGGCTGCCGGTCTTCTATGCCAAGGCCGGAAAGACCCGGCGCAGAAGCCGTATCTGAGCCGCAACTGAACGCGGGGCCCGTGCAATGCAGGCCTGTGAACCCCGTCAGA
>Ga0265293_10003628_pt1 | contig 28462 bp, 19 predicted proteins | sample Munlanlewell138R_FD_192505 | JGI IMG/M metagenome (GOLD analysis project Ga0265293, IMG submission 192505) | Leachate microbial communities from a municipal landfill in Southern Ontario, Canada - Leachate well 138R | ecosystem: Engineered > Solid waste > Landfill > Unclassified | place: Canada... | reverse complement strand
CGGTGCGGTACATGCTCTCGGCGGGGCGGAAGCCGGTTTGCTCCGCGTTTGCCAGCGCAGCGCCGGCAAAGCCCGCTTCGGCGCTGTGAATGAGTTCGGAAAGCAGGAAGATACCGGCGTTCAACAGGGGGCTGACGATCTCCGCGCCGTCGCCAGTGCGGGCGCGGTTGTAGAGCGCCGCCAGCGTGGCGATGGCGCCCAGGTACCCGCCGCTGTAATCCACCATCGCGGTGCGGCTCCACAAGGGCGCATTGCCCTCGCCGCCGGCGCGGTACTCGTGGCCGCACAGCGCCTGGAGAATGGGGTCGAACGCGCCTTTCTGGGCGGTTGGACCAGAAGCACCGTAGCCCGGCGCTTCCAGCACGATGAGGGACGGCTTGCGGGCATGTAGGGTCGCGGCATCGATGCCGAGCTTGGCCGACACCCCCGGGCGAAAGTTGTTGGTGACGATGTCCGCGGCGTCGCACAGGCGGCGCACGATCTCGGCGCCTTCGGCTGATTTCATGTCCACGGCAAGGGATTTCTTGCCGCGGCTCGCGGAGTTGAATGGCCGCACCACACTGCGCATGGGATCGCCGTTCAGGGGCTCGACCTTGATCACTTCCGCTCCCAGGTCGGAGAGCATGACGGAAGACACCGGGCCGGCGACGAAAGCGCCGAAATCGAGCACCGTGAGGCCGCTGAGGGGGCGCTGGTCCACGGGCGGCTGTGGTTTGTCGTCACTGCTCACGGCGCGGATGGTGAGCGGATTGCCCACGTGCCGCACGCCGGCGTCGTTGCTGCGGATGAGGCCGTTGTGCTGAACCTGCGGGTGATCCCAGCAGGCGCCCGGCGGCAGGGCGATTTCTCCCGGCAGGCCCGCCTTGGTGAAGGCGTCGAGCAGTTCGGCGCTATGCCAGTTGGCCGCGTAGGAGGCCAGCAGTTCGATATCGCCGAAGAACTTATGGGGCGGATCCGCCGGATTGGGCAGGCCCGCATCGTTGGGGTCCATGCCGGGGGCGTCGATGCCGAGAATCCGGTACAGGGTAGCCTTGGCGCCGGCGGAGCCGAGGCACACGTGGACATACAGGCCATCCTTGCATTGCAACAGGATGGGGCGCGGGTCGAGCGGCATGGAAAACTTGAACATCGGCGTGGCGTTTTCGGCCCGCGACCAGGTGGTCAGCCAGCACAGCGCGCCCTCGTAGAGAGAGGTGGAAACTCCCTGGCCCCGGCCGGAGAACTCGCGCTCGTAAAGAGCGGTGAGAATGCCGATCAGCCCCTGCATGGCGGCACCGTACTGGGTGGGCTGGTAGGTGACGAAGTTGGGGCGGTCGCTGTAGTGCTCGTAGCAGATGCCGCTTCTCGCCTGCACGAGAATGTCCACGGCGTGGCGGCCCATACCGCCGACGCCTGCGGGATAGCCCTGAATATCCAGCACGATCAGGCGCGGATTGGCGGCCAGCAGGGTTTCCGCGGCGGTGCGCGGCGCAAGCTCGGGATGATCCTCGCCGCCGAGAATGCACACGTCGACCGCGGCGACGGCGGACACCAGGCTTTGCGGCTCGTTCTGCTCGTGGCCGCGCAGGGCCTCGTAGGCGGGATAGATGCTGTTGAAGGGATCGCTCTGCAATGGCGCGAGCCGCACCACGCGCGCACCCAGCTCCCCCAGAAACTTGCTGATCAGCGCGGGCGCAAGGCCCGCACCTTGGTTTACCACATTCACACCCGCCAGCGGCGAACTAGCTACCGACATCTCTTACCTCATTTGTTTTCGTTAGGATTTTCTGAACGCGCATTCGCGATCCGGCGCGACGTTGTCTGAATTGTACGTTACAGGTTTCACATGCAACTCAGACACAAACATCTCGAACTCAGGCCGGGGGCAGCTTGAGCGGCAGATAGCTCAGTCCGCGCGCCAGATAGCTGGTCATGAACAGTGGCGTCTCGCCTTCCGCCAGGCGAATATCGGAGAACCGTCTCAGCATGGTTTCAACCGCGAGATTCGCCTCTTTGCGTGCCAGCGGCGCACCGATGCAGAAATGGCGCCCGTAACCGAAGCTGATGTGGCTCGGCCGCGGGTTGTCGTCGGCGGTGAAGTCGATGTCGCTGTGTGCCGCCGGATCGCGGCCCGCGGCGCCATAGGACAGCATCACCTGGGACCCGGCGGGGATGGGCACGCCGCCGATGGTGGTGTCGCGCACGCAGTATTGGAAGAAGGAGTTGGACGGCGCCTCGAGACGAATCATCTCCTCGACGAAGTTGGGAATCTTTTCCGGGCGCTGGCGCAGCACGTCCGCCACCTCGGGCTTTCTCGCCAGGTAATGCAGGCAGCTGCTGAGCAGGGCGCCGGTGCTTTCGTTGCCGGCCACCAGCAACTGGCCGAGCATGGCCTGCATCTCTTCCAGGGACAGGGGCTCCTCGCCCTCCGCCTCGTGGGCGAAGATGATGTCGGTGATCAGATCTTCCCTCGGATTGGCGCGGCGCTTCTCGACCTGCTCGGCAAAGTAGGTGAACAGGTCGACCTGGCCGTGGAGCGCTTCATCGAGCTGCTCGGGCGTGGTTTTGCCGCTGCTCGCCGCGAAGAAGAAGTCATCGGACCACTTGCGGAACTGGCGGTACTGCGAGCGATCCACCCCCATCATGGTGGCGATCACGCTGACCGGCAGAGGAATGGCGAATTGCTTGATGAAATCCACCTTGCCGCTGGTATCGAAGGCGTCGATCAGTTCGTCCGCCAACTCCTGGATGCGCGGTGCCAACTGGGCGATGCGCTTGGGCGTGAAGGCCGCCTGGGCGATCTTGCGCTGGCGCGTGTGGGCGGGGGGATCGCAACTGGCCAGCATCGGAATGCGGCGCGGGCGCAGCGACGCCATCAACTCGCTCATTTCCGAATTTTCCGCCATCAGGCCCTTGATGGCCTGCGATTCCTTGCGCATGGCGACGAGCCCGAAGGGCGCCTTGTAGGAGAAGTCATCCTTCTTGTTCAGCACTTCGAAGACATCGGCTTCGCGGCCCACGATATAGGCTTCCACCACCGGCGAGTAGTACAGCCCTTCGTGCTCGCGGATGGCCTCGAAATGGTTGTAGGGACAGCGCCGGACTTCCTGGCCGCCCGTGAACAGCTCGTCGATATCCAGTGTGTTCGCGGTCGGACGTGCATTTGCTGTATCAGACATTGTCATTACCTCTTGTCAGTTCTCGCCCTTGGGCGCGGAGACCACTGCGCGGCTCTCCAGCAGTTGATCGATTTCCGCCTCATCGAAACCCCAGTCGCGCAGGATGTCGGCGGAGTGCTCACCGGGGGAAGGCGGCGGCAGGCCGAGTTCGCCGGGCGTGCGGCTGAAGCGGGGTGCAGGCGCCACTTGCAGGAAGCCGTCGCGCTCGACAAATACACCGCGCTCGGCGTTGTGGGGGTGATCCGCCACTTCATCAAGAGCGAGTATCGGACTCACGCAGGCATCCAGGCCGTCGAACACCGCCACCCATTCATCGCGGGTCTTGCTGAGAAAGATGTCGGCAAGATCTTTCTTGAGCGCGTCCCAGTTGCCGGCATTCATCTGTTTCTGCCACTTTTCGTCGTTCAGGCCCGCGCCTTCGCAAAGGGCCTTGTAGAACTGCGGCTCAATGGCGCCGACCGCCATGTGGCCGCCGTCCGCCGTTTCGTAGACCTCATAGAAATAGGAGCCGGTATCCACCACGTTGGTACCGCGCTGATCCTGCCACCAGCCGCTGGCGCGCATGGTGAGCACGCCCATGATCTGCAGGGCGGCGCCTTCCAGCATCGCGGTGTCCACCACCTGGCCCTTGCCGGAAGTGCGTGCCTCGGTGAGGCCGCAGAGCAGACCGAAGGCCAGGAACAGCCCGCCGCCGCCCATGTCGCCCACCAGATTGAGGGGAAACACCGGACGATCTTCCTTGCGGCCGATCAGGCCGAGGGCGCCGGACAGGGCGATGTAGTTGATGTCGTGGCCAGCCTTCTGGCTGAGTGGACCGCTCTGGCCCCAGCCGGTCATGCGGCCGTACACCAGGCGCGGGTTGCGCGCGAGACACACGTCAGGCCCCAGGCCCAGGCGCTCCATGACGCCGGGGCGGAAGCCTTCCAGGAGCAGGTCGGCACCCTCGATCAGGCGCAGCGCGGCTTCGACGGCGGCGGGCTGCTTGAGGTCCATGCTGATGGAACGGCGCCCGCGGTTGAGCAGATCCTTCTTGGCATCGATGCCAAGGCCGGCTGACATTTTCCCCGGCGGATCGATGCGGATCACCTCCGCGCCCATGTCGGCGAGCAGCATGGCGCCGAACGGCGCGGGCCCGATACCTGCGATCTCGACAACTTTCACGCCTTTCAATGGCCCTTGCATAACGCTGCACTCCTTGGTTGTTCGTTCAGTATTTCGTGTCTTGCCTGAGTTTCACGTTGCACGCCAAAAGCCCAGGTCGCTGCTTCAGCCACCGCTGTCTGCCTGGCACCCACGTGAAACGTGTAACCTGTAACGTGAAACTCAAATTCTTTTAAAGATGGGGTCGCGCTTTTCCTTGAACGCCACCATCGCTTCCTTGTGATCCTGCGTCTTGATCAGCGCCTTGAGCTCCTTGTCGAACCAGGCGTCATTTTCCTTGCGCGGCAGGTCCATGCGGCTCACCATGCGCTTGGTGGCCTCCACCGACAGGGGCGCGCGGCTGGCGATGCGCCGCGCCAGTTGCATGGCCGCATCGAGCAGTTCTTCCGGCTCGTGAACACTGGTTACGAAACCGTATTGGAGCGCGACGTCGGCACCGACACGCTCGCCGGTGTAAAGCAGGCGCTTGGCATAGGCCTCGCCAATGATCTTGGGCAGACGATAGGTGCCGCCGAGCAGGCCCAGATTGACGCCCGCACAGGCAATGCTCGCGTTCGTCGACGCCAGGCGCAGGTCGCAGCACATGGCCAGCTCCATGCCGCCGCCGATGCAGAAGCCGTTGATCGCGGCGATCACCGGAATGCGGGTGGCCTCGATGCGATCGACCAGCTTGGTGAACAGATCCTGATCTTCGCCGGTATCGCCGAGGGTTTTCAGGTCTTCACCACTGCAGAAGGATCTGCCGGTGCCGATGATCACCATGCAGCGCAGGCTGTCATCCGTCTCGATCTTGTCGAGCACGTCGAGAAACGCCTGCACCATGGGCATATCCAGGGCATTGATCGGTGGCTTGTCGATTTCCAGGCGCACGATGCCCTGATCTTCGTAAATAATTTTCAGATGTTCGCTCATGGCAGACTCATTGTTGAAAAATGGATTGCTGTGTTGCCAGTTTCGTAGGTTGGGCTGAGGAACGACGCCCAACATCTGTGAAGCGTCTCTGCGTCGAGCCTGTTGGGCGTCGTTCCTCAGCCCAACCTACGCAGGGCGGCAGGGTGCATGTCCCGCCGGATCATGCACCCTGCCTGCTGTCGTTGCTGTCAATCCACCGTCAGAACTTCACTCCCACGCCGACTTCCCAGATGCGCGGCGCCGCATAGGAGATCAGGTCGCCGCCGGTGGCGGACTGGGCGTAGTCCACATAGCGCTCGTCGGTGAGATTGTTGCCCTTCAGCCAGACCTCGTACTTGTCGCCGGCACCGCCGAACACGTAATTGATGCGGGCGTTGATCACCTGGTAGGACTCCTGAACGATGCGGTTGTCCGCCTCCCAGAAGAAACCGTCGTTGTAGTAGTAGTTGAGGCTGGCGCCGTAGGTTCCCTCGCCCATGGGCACGGAGTAATCGATACCCAGGTTGAACGTGTAATCCGGCGTCTGGATCATCGTCTTGCCCGACAGGTCGGCGGGGATGGCGGAGTTGCCACCGTTCGGCGCCGGGTTGGGCCGCATCTCGATACCTTCCGGGAACTTCTTGTACTCGGAATCCAGGATCGACAGCCCCGCTCTCAGGTCCAGGGTGCCGTCGCCCACTTCCATGAAGTAGAGCGCCTCGGCGTCGAAGCCGATGATTTCCGCATCGGCGGCGTTGATCGCCGTGGTGGTGCCCTGCATATTGATGAAGGCCTGCACGTCCTGGTAGTCGTAATAGAAGAGCGAGGCACTGGTGCGCAGGCGGTTGTCGAGAAACTCGCTCTTGATGCCGATTTCATAGGCATCGAGATACTCGGGCCGCACCGGCGCATGGGTGATGGCCGAGGGGTTGTAGGCACCGCTCTTGAAGCCGCGACTGTAGCTTGCGAATACCATGTGGTCGTCGTTCAGCTTATGGTCGATGGCCAGGCGCCAGGTGGGGTCTTCACTCTTGAAGCTGTTCTGGGCAGTCACCAGCACGATATCCGCGCCCATGGGGTGGCCGACCGCGGTGACGACTTTACCGTCCTGCTCTTTATCATCGACGGTGTAGCGCAAGCCAAGTGTCAGATTGGTGTTGGGTGACAGTGCGTAGGTACCCTCCGCGAATGCCGCGTAGGAACGGGTATCCTGCAAGCCCCAGGAATCAACGTTTTGGGTCAGGAAAGAATCTGAACGCAATACCAGCGGATCGTAGCCGGTCTCGATATCCATTGCGATCACGCCGGCCGTCCAGTGCAGGTCACCAATTTCGCCCACCAGCAGAAATTCTTGCTGAAGCGACAAGGTTTCTTCCTGGGTAATGGCGTTCACTGCTTGCAAGGTGGAGACGTCGGTGTCGAACTGGCGTCCCATGCGGAAATCCCGATAGGCCGTCAATGACGAGAAGGTAACATTGTCGAACTGATGGGTGTACTTCACGCTCACACCCCAGTGGTCGTCCGTGCGCGTGTCTCCGTCCCAGTTTTGTACGGTGTCGAAGCCGCCAGTGGTGGTGTTGCCGTCCAGCAGCCTGCTGCCCGGATAGACGGTGCGGGCGCGACCCATGTCGCCATCCTTGCGAGTCCAGTCCGCGCTGATATCCAGCTCACTCGCATCGCTGATGTTCCACACCATCCGGGTGCGCATCCCGAATTCTTCGTGGATGTAAACATCCTTGCCGGTGGTGAGGTTTTTGCCGTAACCATCTTCCTGGGTATTGCTGTGAATCGAGAAGTTGGCGGCCAAGTTCTCGGTGCCACCGCTGACATGGGCTTTTGCGGCAAGGGTGCCGTAGCGACCATAGCCCACGGATGCCGAGCCTTCGAACTCGTCCGTCGGCTTTTTGGTGATGACGTGAATGAGGCCGCCGGTGGCGTTGCGGCCAAACAGGGTGCCCTGCGGCCCCTTGAGAACCTCGACCCGTTCGATGTTCTGCAGGTTGAAGACGTTGGACGACACACTGGGGTAGTAGACGCCATCGACATACATGGCGATGGACGCCTCGGAGCCCGGCGCTGTGTTGGGCGTGGAAACACCGCGGATACTCGCCAGGCTGGCGCCGGCGCGCTGGGTGAAGTTGAGCCCCGGCGTGCTCATGCGCAGATCCATGGCATTGGAAATACCAAGCTTTTCCAGAGAACCCGCATCCAGCGCAGAGATGGCGATAGGCACGTCCTGGAGCGACTGCTCGCGCCGCTGTGCGACAACGATGATTTCTTCCAGGCCGCCGCGCGCTCCGCTCTGCGCAAAGGAAACTTCTGAAACCATTCCCCCCAGCGCCACCACCGTGGCCAGCGCCAGCGTGTTTACATGAGCAACTGCATTTTTTTGTTGTGTCACAATGTCATCTCCTCTGATGTATTCAGCTTCTATCCAGGACTAATTGTGATGATGGATAGAGCCCCTTTTTCGCCGCTTCGACCAAAGCCCGCCACCGTTGCGTGGCACTGCAGGACCCTGAGCACAAACCAAAGGCCACCCGTGAGGATGGTCCGGCCACTCCCTGACGAAATACGGCATACACTTGCAAACCAGATTGTTATGCGCGGCCCAGGAAATCAGTTGCGCAACAACTCTCCGCGACTCGCTCAAAAGAGACTTTATGTCTCTTTTGATAGGGCGTCAATAGCTACAGTCAAAACCTTTATGCTTCTTTGCAACGACCTTGCTCGACTAACTTGGACTTAACGGTTTTATCATAATAGCGGGACCCGATGATACGTTCGTTCTCTTTAGAGCGCAAGCGTAGCCTGCTTTGTTCTATTTAGGGTCTTCATGCCTTTTACTTTGCGAAAACCTGCCTTCTTCCATCGCAATGGTTATATGGCCGCTGGCGGATGCAGAAAAAGCTCATCTCGCAGGCGCCACCAGGCCCATCACGCCGGCGACGATATAGGTGGTGATCAGCGGTTTCATGCGAATCAGGTCATCCGAACGGTAGGCGCCGCCGGAGAGGCTGTCCAGGCGCTTATTGTTGGTCATCACGAACAGCAGGTTGGAGAGCATGAACATCATGCACATGTGGGCGGTGTAGTCGTCGGTGTCGGGAAAGGTGCTGCGAATCGCCTCGATGAAGCGCTGCGTGGTGGTGTTGAAGAACTCGATGGTCGTGGTCGGGCGCCAAATGCCCACCAGAGAAGCGCGCGCCGTGAGGCGGCAGTAATTGCGCCAGCCTTCGTCGCGCTGATACCAGTAGCGGAACACCGGGTCAACGAAGGCTTCGACGATGGCCCGCAGCCGACCCTCTCCCTCGAGCCCGGACGACATCACCGCGTCGAGCGCTTCGTGGCGGTCTTCGATCAGCTCCCGACTGCGGCGCTTGATCACCTCCAGATAGAGGTTTTCCTTGCTCTCGAAGTGATAGTTGACCGCGGCGAGCCTCACATCGGCGGCGCTTGTTATCTCTCTGATGGAAGAACCTTCGAGGCCCTGTTCAGCAAAGATCTTCTCCGCCACATCAAGAATTTTTGTTCTGGTGTCCGTGGTCGCCGTGGACATTGCCGGGCTCGCCTTTGCCATTGATAAACCATTGCCTCAATAAATTTGGAACGAATGTTCCAAATTTAAGCAATTTTGAGCACAAAGGTACAGCGCTTTTTTAGGTTTACTGGAAGAGACCAAATTTTGGTGGCAGACCGCGCGTAGGGGCAATTCATGAATTGCCCCTACCAAAAATCAATGCGCTTCATCCCAGTTGTCGCCCACGCCCACTTCCACCAGCAGCGGCACATCCAGGGTTGCCGCGCTTTCCATGTATTCGCGCAGCGTTTTTTCGAGGTCGGGGACTGCGTTCGCGGCAACCTCGAAGACCAGCTCATCGTGTACCTGCATGATCATGCGGGCATCGAGCTTTTCCTGTTCCAGGGTGGCGGCGATGGTGATCATGGCTCTCTTGATGATGTCCGCGGCCGTGCCCTGCATGGGGGCGTTGATGGCGGTGCGTTCCGCCGCCTGGCGAATCTGGCCGTTGCTGGCCTTGATGTCCGGCAGGTAGAGCCTGCGCCCGAACAGGGTTTCCACATAGCCCTGCTCGCGCGCCTGGTGGCGGATGTCGTCCATGTAGCGGGCAACCCCCGGATAGCGCGCAAAATAGGTGTCGATGTAATCCTGTGCCTGTTTGCGACCGACGCTGAGCTGGCGCGCCAGGCCAAACGCCGACATGCCGTAAATCAGCCCGAAGTTGATCGCCTTGGCGCTGCGCCGCTGTTCGGCACTGACCTTGTCGAGCGGCGTCTCGAACACTTCCGCCGCGGTGGCGCGGTGAATATCGAGCCCCTCGCGAAACGCCGACAACAGGCCCTCGTCGCCGGAAAGGTGCGCCATGATACGCAGCTCGATCTGGGAATAGTCCGCGGCGAGAATCCGGTATCCCTTGGGGGCGATGAACGCCTGGCGGATGCGTCTGCCCTCGGCGGTGCGCACCGGAATGTTCTGCAGGTTTGGGTCAGACGACGACAGCCGTCCGGTGGCGGTGCCGGCCTGGTGGTAGGAGGTATGAATCCTGCCGGTGTGCGCATTGACCATTTTCGGCAGCTTGTCGGTATAGGTGGATTTGAGCTTCGCCAAACCGCGGTGCTCCAGCAGAACCTTCGGCAGCGGATAGTCCAGCGCCAGTTCCTGAAGCACCTCCTCCTTGGTGGATGCCGCGCCTTTGGCGGTTTTCTTGATGACCGGGATTTTGAGCTTGTCGAAAAGAATTTCACCGAGCTGCTTAGGCGAGGCCAGGTTGAAGGTTTGCCCGGCGAGTGCATAGGCTTCTTCCTCCAGTGCCTTGAGCCGCTCGGCGAGCTCCTTGCTCTGGTTGTGGAGCAGCTTCACATCCACCAGCGCGCCGGTGCGCTCGATCTGCGACAGCACCGGTACCAGGGGGATCTCGATATCCTCGAACACGGTTTTGAGTGAGGGAATTTCCTCCAGCTTCGGCCACAGGGCGCGGTGCAGGCGCAGAGTGATATCCGCATCCTCCGCGGCGTAGGGCGCGGCCTCGTCGATACCGATCTGGTTGAAGCTGAGCTGACCGGCGCCCTTGCCGGCGATATCCTCGAAACGGATGGTGGCGCACCCCAGGTATTTGAGCGCCAGGCTGTCCATGTCGTGGCGGGTGGCGACCGAATCCAGCACGTACGACTCCAGCATGGTGTCGAAACGCACCCCGCGCAGCGCGACGCCGTGGCGCGCCAGGACGCTCATGTCGTATTTGAGGTTCTGCCCGAGCTTGGCTTTTTCGGGATCTTCCAGCAGTGGCCTGAGAGCCTCCAGCACCGCCGTGCGGTCGATCTGCGCGGGCGCGCCCAGGTAGTCGTGGGCCAGCGGCACATAGGCGGCGCGCCCCGGCTCCACCGCGAAGGACACCCCTACGAGCTCGGCCTCCATATAGTTGATGCTGGTGGTTTCCGTATCGAAGGCGAACAGTTCCGCGGCGCGCAGCTTTTCCAGCCAGCTGTCGAGCTGGTTCTGACTGAGCAAAATTTCGTACTCGAGCTCGCCCCCGTCGTCCGTGGCCGCTGACGCGCCGGTGTCTTCCTTGAGCAATTCCTCGGTCCAGGCCTTGAATTCGAATTCGCGGAACAGGTCGAGCAACTGCTCGCGGGCGGGCTCCTCCGGGGTGAGTAACCGCTCACTGTCATCGAGCGCCACATCCGTTTTGATAGTAGCCAACTGGTAGGACAGGTACGCCTGCTCGCGGTGTTCGGCGAGCTTCTCGGGCATGGTCCTGGCGCCGCGGAAACCGAGACCGCGCACCGCCTCGAGATCGGCATACATGGCGTCCAGCCCCGGCAGCGATTGAAGGATCGCCAGCGCCGTCTTTTCGCCAACACCGGGCACGCCGGGAATATTGTCGGATTTGTCGCCCACCAGGGCGAGGTAGTCGATGATGAGCTCCGGTGGCACACCGTATTTTTCGGTCACTCCGTCGCGGTCCAGGCGAGTGTCGGTCATGGTGTTGATCAGCGTGACGCGCTCATCCACCAGTTGCGCCATATCCTTGTCGCCCGTCGAGATCACCACCTTCCAGTCCTTGCCGCTGTACTCGCACGCCAGCGTGCCGATCACATCGTCAGCCTCGACGCCCTCGACGATCAGCAAAGGCAGGCCCATGGCGCGAACGATGTCGTGAATGGGCGCGATCTGTGCCCGAAGGTCATCCGGCATCGGCGGGCGGTGGGATTTGTACTCCTCGAACAACTCGTCGCGAAAGGTTTTGCCCTTGGCATCGAACACCACCACCATCGGGCATTGCGGGTAATCCTTCGCCATGCGCCGCAGCATGGCAATGACGCCCTTGATGGCGCCGGTAGGCTGACCCTTGGACGAGGTCAACGGTGGCAGAGCGTGGAAGGCCCGGTAGAGATAGGAAGAGCCATCCACCAGCACCAGGGTTTTTGCGTTCTCGGACATGGGACAACCTGTTTCACGGCCTGTTGATAGCCGGAAAGGATACACTATGGCTTCCACGGCGAGGGCCTGTTGATGTTTCACTGCAACCAGCTGTAAGCCGTAAGCTTTAAGCAGGGCTCCTTCAATACCGGACGCGCCTGCAGGGCCTGTGAAAACATCGGGCCATCCCCGTCCGGCTTAAAAGCTTACGGCTTACAGCTAACGTCAACAGGCCCTCGCCTCTTTACCCCAGCCTCTTTTTACTCCAGAGAGCCCCATGGCAGTCTACACCCACATCAGTCCCGCACAGCTCGACCAGGCCCTGCGCGATTTCGGCCTCCAGCTAGAAGGCGCGCCGCGCGGTGTTGCCGACGGCATCGAGAACAGCACGTATTTCTTCGACGCCAGCGATGGGGCGGGGCGGCTCAGGCCCCTTGTACTCAGCATTATCGAAGACTGCCCGCTCGGCCAGTTGCAATACGCCTGTGCACTGACCACTTGCCTCAACAATGCCGCCCTCCCCGTACCCGCGCCGTTGCGCGGGCGCGACCACCGCTTGTGGTTCGAAATCGCCGGCAAACCCGCGCTGATCGTGCCCAGGATGGCCGGCGCCCACATGCTGCAACCCAGCAGCCACGAATGTGGCGTCATTGGCGACTATTTGGCCCGCGCCCACCTGGCAGCGGCCGGGCTGCCTGATCATTTCGACAATCGCCGCGGCCTCGCCTGGCTCGAACAGGCGCAAACCGTACTTGCGCCAGTCCTGGCAGCGGATGACAGCGCTTTGCTGGACGAGGAAATCCGCCGTTACCGGCGACTCGCCCGCGCCACGCTACCGAGAGGCGCCATCCACGCCGACCTGTTCCGCGACAACGCCCTGTTCGAGGGCCGCACTCTGCGCGCCGTCATCGACTTTCTATTCGCCTGCACCGACTGGTGGCTGCTGGACCTGGCCATCGCCGTCAACGACTGGTGCGCCACCACGGAGGCGCCGGGTTTCGACGGGACACGCGCCGCCGCGCTCCTCGGAGCCTACGCCCGCGCGCGCCCGTTCAGCCGCGACGAACACCAATGCTGGCAGGATATGCTCTGCATCACAGCCACCCGCTTCTGGGTATCGCGCCTGCTGGCGGCGCAAAGTGCGGATCAATGCGTAAACACCAAAGACCCCGATGAATACCGCACCCTGCTGCGTTACCGGCGCGAGACCTTCCCGACGCTGCCAGATGCTGGTCTGCCGCAGGAGACCTGACGCCAGAATCGCGTCGGTTGGAATTTAAAGAACCTATCCATCCTTCTTGCTTCCAGAGAAAGAAGACTACGCGCATGCGCAACAAGGTCTATCCGAGTGACATGAGCCGGGAGCGGTTCGAACAGATCCGCCCCTTTGCTGGAGCAGGTGCGCAAGCGCGCCACACCTCGCGCCATTGACCTGTACGAGGCACGTGCGTGGCATTTTTCCGAAGTGGAGCGAGCCGGAGCGGAGGCTTACGAAGTCATCAGTAATACCGGTTTAATTACAGTGCCACTAATTGAAGCGTCAAAGGCGGCGTTTATATCTGCAAATGCAAATATTTTAATGATTCGCTCCAGCGGCAGTTCACCCTTGAGGTAGAGTCCTATAAGTTCGGGAATGAACGTTTGAGGATTTGAATCCCCTTGCATCACACCGACAATGGTCCGGCTGTTCAGTATGTGATAGTGATCAACATTGATCGTTGTGCCAGGCTTTGAAACACCCAGAAACGCACAGCATCCGTTTATTCTTATTACTCTTATCGCGGCATTGATTGCTTGTTGATTACCCGATGCCTCGATGCTGTAATCAGTTTCACCCACAGCACTGACTACTTCGTCAAGATCGAGGCCATTTACATCGACTATATGGGTAGCACCGAGGTCACGGGCCAGCAACAGCCGGGAAGCATGCGCGTCGACAGCTACAATTTTTTCGCATCCCGCCACCCGTGCGGCCATGACGGCGGCCATGCCAACGGCCCCTACTCCAAATATCGCTATGCTTGAGCCGGCTTTTGGCTTGAGCGTATTGATCACCGTTCCGGCCCCGGTCTGAATACCGCAACCAAGAGGAGCCGCTATTTCAAAGGGGATTTCTTTATCAATTCGAACAACATTGGGGGCACGGGCGAGGGCGTGGCTTGCAAAGGAGGATTGGCCGAAAAAACTGCCATTTACGGATTTTCCTGACCTGTCAAGTAACGTGCCAGAGCCATCTGTGCGGGCCCCGCTAAGCGAAAGGGCGATAACGTCAGGGCAGCGCACCGGAATTCCTGACCTGCATGCAGGACATGTCCCGCACGAAGGGAAGGAGAGCACAACATGATCTCCCGGACGCACGTGGTTTATAGCCGAGCCCACCCGCTCGACAATCCCGGCACCTTCGTGGCCCATTACCACAGGCGGTTGAGGCGGCATATTGCCTGATATCACTTCGTGGTCGGTATGACAGATACCCGTGGCCATGATGCGGACAAGTACCTCATCGTCCAGAGGATCGTCAAGTGTCAGTGATTCAATCGTCAATGGCCCGCCGTTATCGCGCAGGACTGCCGCCTTTATTTGAATTCCCATTGATCCTCCCTTGCATTCAGCGGTCAGAGTTTTGTAAAAACAGACTTGGTCTGTAGGTAAGCTTCGAGTCCTTCAAAGCCACCTTCGCGTCCCCATCCAGACTGTTTGTAGCCACCAAAGGGCATCGAAGGGTCTGCCATCAACTCACAATTGACCCAGACCATCCCCGCACGCAATTTTTTACTGAGAATATGGGCCTGGCTGACATCCCGCGTCCACACGGTCGCCGCCAAACCATAAGATGTATCATTTGCCAGGCGCACAGCCTCGTCCAGGTCATCAAAGGGAGTGACGGTAACAACGGGTCCAAATATCTCCTCGCGGATAACACGCGAATCAGGCCGCGGGTCAAGTAAAACCGTTGGCTCGACAAAAAAACCACGATGCCCTGGCATACCTCCACCCGCTACGATCCGCGCAGCGCCATCCTTGACGCCGCTGTCAATCAGGGTTCTGACCCGGTCGAGCTGTTTGGCGGAAATCAGCGGTCCGATCTGGGTGGCTTCATTGAAGCCGCTGCCCACCACAAGTTGTTTGGCGGCGCTGGAGAGCCCTTCGAGAAAGGGGTCCAGTTGTCGGCGTTCTACATAGAGACGTGTTCCCGCAACACAGATCTGCCCGGAATTGGTAAAGACCCCTGCCGCCGCGCCAGGGATGGCCTCATCGAGATGGGCGTCTCCCAGTACGAGCACTGGCGATTTGCCGCCAAGTTCCAGGGACAGCTTTTTCAGATTGCCGGAAGCAGCCATGATGAGCTGGCGCCCGACATCGGTTGATCCGGTGAAGCTCACTTTGTCAACACGAGGATCAGATGCAAGGGCAGCGCCAGCAGCATTGCCATAACCGGTAACAATATTGACCACGCCGTCAGGGACTCCCGCTTCAACAAGCAGCTCACCAAGCCGCAGCGCCGTGAGGGGTGACTCCTCAGCAGGCTTGAGAACACATGTGCAGCCCGCGGCGAGAGCGGCGGCGAGCTTGTTTGCCGCCAGGGAAAGTGGTGTGTTCCACGGCGTGATAAGTCCCGCAACGCCGACGGGTTCGCGCAGGGTATAGGTGTGAAAGGATTGCCCCGGAGCATCCAGATTCGCGGTCATGCCGTGTATCTTTGTGCACCAGCCGGCAAAGTAGCGGAATGTTTCAGAAGCGATGCCGCGCAACCAGCCCGAAAGTTCCAGGGGCATGCCATTGTCCAGGGTTTCGAGGGCCTGTAACTCATCGCCATGCTGGTCGATCAGGTCGGCGGCTTTCCATAAAATCTGGGCGCGTCGGCTATTGCCAAGATTCATCCATCGCCCGTCGTCAAATGCAGTGCGAGCAGCTGTCACCGCTAAATCAATATCGAGGTGGCCTCCAGCGGGAACATGGGTAATGACTTCGCCGGTTGCTGGATTTAAAACCTCTATGGTTTCACGATTCACCGCATCCACCCAGTCCCCATCGATCAGCATCCTGTGGGTTTCTGCGTTGATTTGCGAGAGAATTGCCTGTTCACGATCGGTTCGGGTTGTAGAGGATATTTCCTGGCCTGTCATTGTGTCATACCTGTTTGAAGACCTTTCTCATCTGTTCCAATAAACAAAGGCCGCCAATAATGGACCGGGGTACGTTGACCCCGTTCTGGCCCGCTTTCCGGCCGGCGTATCTTATTCATTAGGCATCCGTTCAACAGTGTCATTCGTTGGCGGTGCCGGATCATCCGCCGCTCAGCGCAACGGTAGCTTTTCCGGTGAGTTTCACCTGATCATTCTGGTCGGTGACCAGCAAATCTAGCTCGGCAAACTGCTCACCATCCGAGTGGTTGACAGCTGTTACATGCCCGGAGCACATGAGAATATCTCCCAGATGAACAACATCCACGAACCGACAGGAGAAATTGCGAAGCTGTCGCGTTGATGACCAGGAGGTCACAGCGCGGCCAAGGTAGGCCATTGTGAGCAAGCCATGGGCAATGACATCGGGAAAACCCATCGAACGGGCGTAATCAGTGTCGAGGTGAACAGGAGCGTAATCACCTGAAGCCTTGGCGTAATTCATAAGCGCAGTGTGATCAATTGCCGGCAATGTGACTTTGTCTATGAGGGTGCCGACAGCGATTTTCCCTGATTGTGTATTATTCATGCGTCGGCCCTCAATACTTCCGTATGGCAAATTTTGGCTACCTGCTGGCCCTTGCCATTCGTTACTACTGTTTCCAGTACGATAAATATCAAGCTGCCGCCCTTCTTCTCATAAATATCTGCAATTCGTTCTTTAAAGGTGAGTTGATCGCTTACACAAACAGGCAGGTAATATTCAAAGGATTGTTCCGCATGCAAAAGCTTTCCCGGCCCGGCATCTATCCCTATGTCTTGATATAGGTGTTGAGGATCTGCGATCTGAGTTTTCAGGCAGAAGATGTAGGTAGGCGGAGCTGGGATGTCCCCATGGCCACGGGCAATAGCCACGTCCCTGTGGAAGTAAACAGGGTCTGTTTCACCAATGGAATGTGCAAAGGCTTGAACACCACCACAGTCCACTGTGACATGGACAGCCGGGAATTCCATTCCGATCAATGACTTGTCAATTGTATTCACTCGTATTCCTCTTTGTTTTATTCATGTCATCCCAGACAAAAGACATTGATTTTAAAGGTTTCTGGCAGACTATATCTTATAGAGTGCCGGGCTAACCCGGTCCTGGTCCTAGGTTTTATTGTTAAATCATTCAGGCCATGCTTAACCCGATGCGACCCTATTGAGCCTAGTGTGACCGGGGTAATAGCTCTGGCTTTCTTTGATGTCACAAAAGGGTACAGAGAGACTCTTGACAAGAGCTTTTGTAAAAAGTCACCCACATATTAACAATTGATAATTTTACAGTCAAGCCGCCAGTGATGAAATTCATCCAGCAGTTGCCTGGTATTGGCTGGAGCGTCCAGACCTGTCGCAAAAACATGCACTACGTTACCCTGTTCATGCGTCCCGACGCCTTCGCCTGGCTATCGACATGCCCAACATTCCGTGACCTCGCTTTGGGGCGGGGCTTCATCAAGGCCTAACGTTCCGTCGCCTCTGAAATGATCCTGTGATATCCGCGGAGAAATCTTAGCTATTTCTGAAGCCCAGCAATTTGGCGACCCTTTTCATCACCGGCGCCCACTCACATGCGTTGGGAAAAATTGTTGTAAGCGCGTAGAGCGCGATAGCTGCCGGCTTGATATCCTGTGCCTTATGGTAGGTGGAGGAAAAGCGCCAAAACGGCTCATGCTCAATGTGGCCGGTTACAAGAGAGAAAAGCGAGAATAGCTTGATCTCTGCCTGCCTCTTCCCCGCGATGGTCACGCAGGCTTTACTGGGCAAGCTGAATGCTTCAGAGTCAAAAAAAACATCAGATAATATTTTGATAACAGCCATGTCTCTGTCGAGAAGCACCCTATGTATAATTTTTGTCAGCTGGCAGTGCAGATGTCGGTCGCTCAACAGAATTGCAAATGCGCACAACGTTTCATAGGGATCGGTGAAGGTGCCAAGAGGCGTTCCGATAGCCTGTAGGTCTGTTTTCAACTGACGGCGGCAACATTCTGTATACAAATCATGTTTGGTGGGAAAAAACCAGTAAATGACAGGCAGTGCCACTCCCGCATCCACCGCGACGGCCCGCACCGTCGTTCCCTGGTAACCTATCTCGGCGAACAGTCTCGACGCAGCAGCGACAACCTGAACTTCAAGTTCCGCCCTGGGTCTTCTTGCCCTCATTTTCCGCTTGGGGGGCTCATGGCTTTCAGATTGTGCGCCAACCGTATCAGGGGTGCTGTTTTTAGAAAGAGAATTTTTGGTGCCCTTCAAAATAACGTTCTCCATTTTCAGTTGCTGTCAGGATGTGATGGCCTCCTGACCACTCTATGCAACAGCGATTGGGAGTCATTCCGGTCAAGTGGCCTAAAGTCCATATATTTCAATCCATTATAAACTCGTTCGCAGTGATTACAAAATGCTTTCCTGCCGGTTTTGTATCCAGATTTAATCAGGCGGACAAGCCTGATTCTTGAACAGGGCTTGCATTGCAATACTCGCTGAGTCCATATACAACAGAAAATACTTGGCACAACCCACGTCAACCATCAGCGCGGATCACAGCCTCCGCTGATCGCCTTGATGTAAATCGAGTTGACGGAGCAGATACCAGAAAATAATTCGACGAAAGGACTTCTGTGCGATTCGGGAACGGCGACAGCACCTTTTTTTATAGCTATTTCAGAAAGTTATCTCACAGAGGACGCCTAACTTCCCAAGATAACGTTTCATTGATGCTCGTCAAAAAATCACTTGACAGCAAGTATTATCAATTGTTAATATTTCTGAATGCAATTCTACAGGTTGAAATGTCACCGATAAAATCAGCAAGAAAGCACTGCCATACTATCTAAAGGATTGCCTCTGAGAATCAATAATTGGCTGGGTTTTAATCGTGTGCCATTTGATTAGATAGAAAAGAAAAAGCAATAAAAGCGATTCCTCTCTTGTTCGAGAGCAGTCAATGCCATACCGGAAACTTGGACCATTATGCAAACTCTTGAAAATATTGCAGATTTAGATCTTACTAAAGTAGCTGAGCTTGGGAACGAGTTGCTTGCCAAGCTGAACAAGGTGCGCGAAGTCACGCCTATCGCGTGGAGTGAAAGTGCGGCTGCTTGGGTAATTACCCGCCACGAGGATGTGAAGCTTGCCTATTCTGGTGAACTGCCTCTTTCCAACGTTCGCTTTGATCGATGTTTTGATGCGATTCCCGAATCTGAGCGCGCCAAGAGAATTCCACTAATACTCGAGACTGTACCCCTGTGGATAGTTAACGTTGACCCTCCTCAACACACTAGGTTGCGGAAGCTCTTGATGCGCGCTTTTAGCAAGAAGGTTGCTGAATCTGTTAGGCCTTTCGCCCGCGCGACGATTGACAGAGTCCTGGAGGGTGCCGCAAAACAACGTGAAGTTGAGTTTGTCAATGATGTTGCTCGCGCCATAACAGGACGCGTTATTATGAAAATTCTTGGCATACCGGAAGAAAATATTAGTCGCTTGGAAAAGTGGTCGGAATCATTAAATGCCGGATTCGGGGTCAGGCCAACGCCGGAAATGCTGGATGAAACCGAGAAAAGCATCGCCGAAATGGGTGAGCTGTTTGATATCGAAATTGATCAGCGCCGCAGACATCCAACAGGAGATTTCATTTCGGAAATGGTGATGGCCAGGGACGGAAAGGATCAACTGACAGATGACGAGATCAAAGCAGTCTGTTACGTGACGCTAATAGCCGGCCACGACACGACCATGAACTCGTTAGGGCTTGGCTTGGTCGCCCTATCAAAGGATAGTGCAGCCCGGCGTTATCTTCTAGAAGAGCCAGATCATTTAGCCAACGCTATCATAGAATTGGCACGCTATAGCGCCATGTCTACGATGCAACCTCGAATAGTCTCTGAAGACTTTGATTGGCATGGCCAGAGGCTGCATAAAGGTGAAAGTGTCTTTCTTATGTTGGCAGGCGCCAATCGTGATCCCCGCGAATTTACCAATCCTGAAGTAATTGATATGACGCGTGCCACCGACAATGTGTTGGTGTTTGGATCAGGCATTCACCATTGCGTTGGCCATATGCTGGCTAAAATGCAGCTTGGAGAGTTTTTCCCTGAATTTTTGCGACGTTTCACAAATTTTGAAATTCTGGATGAAGAATTACAATTTCAGGTTGCTCTGTCCCAAAGGGGGCTTGCAAAGCTTAATGTAAGGCTGTACCCGGCATAGAAAATTAGATGAATCATACTGAGAAATATATATAACGCATTGATAGCATTGCCCATGAAATCAGCAAGCCGTGTTTCAATTATCTTTGAATTTCAAACTTAGAGATTTATATTAATTGATTTTCATTTAAGGAATAAAACATGATCGATAAAAATCTGCTTAATCCATTTAACACTGATCCGGCAATGGAGCTACCTCATAAGCCTCAGGATATACCACTGTGGACGGAGTATTGCTATTTTCACGGACATGATCCGGTTATCGATACAGGCATAAGTCTGCATATGGGTCGTGAACCATATGATAGTCAAATATGGCGTGCAACCCTGGCCATTTATATGCCCGGTGGCGAGGATTTATTGGTTGTAAAAACATCGGGCCGCAACGGGCATAACCGCGGTGGCGGGGCAGGACCATTGAGAGTGACCTGTGTCGAACCTTTTCGTTTATGGACAGTTGAGTTTGATGGATCGGTTCAGTACACCACTCGCGCAAAAAACATGGCCGCCGCGCACCCTGACTCCATCAGCGAACCAGCAAAGTTGTTTCTCCGTTTCGAGGGTGCGGCGCCCATGTGGGATTTACACCAATTTATGGAGGGCCAGCCTTGGGCATCAGGGCATTGGGAGCAAATCTGCCGGGTTACTGGAGAAATCACATACCGAGACAAAACCTACCCCATCAATGGCGGAGGGGTACGAGACCACTCCCATGGTCCGAGAGATTATGGCCCGGTACTTTCCAACTTCTGGACCAATATGCATTTCCCAAGCGGGGCGGCAATCATGGCGCAAACTGTTCGTATGGAAGATGTCGAGATTAGAAATGGCTATATTTTCCGCAATGATGGCAGCCCGCTCGAAATCGTTGAAGTTGTTGAAATCCCGTTTGTCGCAACTCTGGATACTCCACCTGCGAGCGTCGAAAAAGATCCACTTATGGATGACAGCATACGCAATTTTACGATTGTCATAAAAACAAAATCAGGCATGGAAAGGATTGAATGTGAATTGATTCATTCCGTAGCTACAACATATATTTCACCTAACGACGAACTACTCGGTACGGATTTTACCCAGTTGGAAAACGGACAGCCCCGTGCTACTCAGTTGACTGAATCTGTTTGCAGATTCCACTGGAATGGAGAGGTAGGTATTGGCAATCGTGAACGCATCGCCCGTATCAGCACCTTGAAATAATCGGTTGTGCGGGCTGGCCTGCTGAACTCAGTTCGTCCAGCCCCTATGTGAAGTGCCACCTGACGTGCTGATCAGCCAAAAGGACAATATCCATGCATTCACATCCATCTGTTTTCCTCAGGGGTATCAGGCAACATCTTGTTCCAAGGGGCCATGCACGCTTGGCAGCAGGTGATTTGATTGAAGGCATTACTCTGCTGCGAAGCAGTGAATTGTTGGCAAACCTTGAGTTTCGCCATGTGTCAATGCCCGGCCTGCTCGCCCAATATCGTCCTTACCAGGCTGCGTTGCTGGAAGAGTTCATTGTTACCTTGGTTGAGCTCGGGGTGGAAGTGCCCGCTGAGGTATCACGGTCTCTCGCGCTTGTCAGGGAAAAGGATGCTGTTTCTGAAGAAGAGGCACTCGCGCACTACGAGCAACTGCTGTCTGCACAGAGTCAATGTATTTTTGCGCTGCAATGTAATGCCGGCAACCGTAACGATCTATCTGTATCCGCGATGGCCCAAGAACTGATACAAAAAGCCTGTATGCTGCAACTCGATATACTTCAGGCCAGGCAGGATGCTCTTGATGCTATTCGCTCGGATTCAGCCGTTGCTTCTGACGTCGATGAAGCATTTCCTGCACCCGAAATCATTACACGCTATTTAAGGGACTGTTTCCCCAAGCTCCCTGAAATCGCTGTGACTGAAGTAAGACAGCTGAAAGGCGTCAATACCAAGGAGGTTTTTTTTCTCCAGCTAACAGGACATCCTGACTGGCCCCAAGAAGCTGTCATGCGGCGTAACCGGGAAATTGATACTGTAGGGAACGCAGTTTCCAGCGAATTTTCCATCCTCGAGTATCTGCATCGTTCAGGATTGCCGGTTCCGCGGCCATTGTTTGCCGGTGAGGACATTGGTGATCAGAATCGGCCGTTCGTTGTTATGGAGCGGTTGCCGGGAAGGTCGTTGACGGTAGCCGAACTCGGTGTCGCCGCAAGTGACGTTTTTCATGACTTGGCTATGAATCTCGCCTTGCTCCATCAGGCCGACGTCTCGGAGATTGGTGAAGAGTATCGCCTTTATGGGGCTGTTCCGCGGGAGCGCACCCTGAAAATGATCGACCGTTTTTACACGTTGTGGAAAAAAAATAAAGTTGAGTCATCGATCATTCTTGAATCCGCCTACGCATGGCTTCGCGACAACGTGAATGTTGTTGATGATACCTTGAGCATAGTTCATGCCGACTATAACCTTCGCAATAACCTGGTTCACAATGGACGCATTGTGGGGATACTGGATTGGGAGCTCTGTCATGAGGGTCACCCGGCCGAAGATTTGGGTTACGTTCGCCCTCAGGTTGAAGAAGTTATGCCGTGGTCAGAGTTCATGAAAATTTACCTGGATCATGGTGGACCAAATGTAACGGACGAGCAGATTCGCTATTTTCAGATATATGGCCTGACATTTGGTACTTCCAGTATTTTTCCGGCATATAACGGCTATATAAAAGGCGAGCACTCTGATTTGCTGATTGGTGCAGCAGGCACTATTGAATGGGGAGAGCTTGAACCACAACTGGCAAGCCTCCTGCTTGCAGAATACGGTAGAAAAACTCCCCGAGCACAATGAAACTTATTTAACCATTCAATTCAAAAAATACCAATATAGAATCGGTTTTTCATGAGAAGTGTTTTCCAAAATAACCAATTAAAAGCAAGAGGATTTTAGCTATGAAGAAAGCATATCACTATGGATTTTTGGCTGTTTTCGCGGGCGGCGCCACTTTACCTGTCGGAGCAATTGCGCAAGGATCGTCTGCCCTTGAAGAAATTATAGTTACGGCTACCAGAAGAGACGGGAGCCTCCAGTCAGTACCAATTTCAGTTACGGCTGTTCAAGCCGGTGATCTTGAAAACGCCCGGATACAAGGCATTACCAATTTATCCTTGGTAACGCCAGGCTTGAATATGACAAAAAGGGCTGATACTTTTACAGCGACTATTCGTGGCATCGGCAGTCTTGACACCTCTGCTGGCCAGGAAGCTGCTGTCGCAATTTATTATGATGATGTTTATATATCAAACCCTCAAGGCATTCCTCCAGCATTTAATAATATCGAGCGCGTAGAGGTGTTGAAAGGGCCGCAGGGAACTTTGTTTGGGCGAAACGCAACTGGTGGTCTTATCCACGTTATTACTCATGACCCAAGCGAGACACCTACTGTATCCGGCAAGATCGGTTACGGAAATTACAACACATCGGAACTACAACTTTATGGAGCAACAGGATTCATAGATACAATAGCTGGTGATATCGCGTTATTTTATAAAAACCAGGGAGAAGGTTATGGTGACAATGTAACCTTGAATAAGGATGTAACTGCGAGCAAATCCCAATCTGCCCGAAGTAAATGGCTGTTTACACCTGGAGACGACACGCGGATAACTTTTATTGCTGATTATTGGACTCGCGAAGATGGCGACAACAGGGCTCTTATAAAAGGTTCCGTGGGGACAGGTGGCTATACTGCACTGCCGGAATTTCATGATGTACAGGGCGATTTTGATGCAAAAGCTGAAGTGGATAGCTGGGGGGTCTCTGCGAAGATAGAGCATGACTTTGCGCAATTCGACTTCATCAGCGTGACCTCTTACAGAGAGCTTGAATACAAATCAGTATTTGACAACGATGGTCTTCCGATTCCATTAGTGCATGCTCGGGCTGCTCAAGATATTGAAACCCTTGTTCATGAAATGCGTATCCAGTCGCCTTCTGACAGCGGAAGAATTCACTGGACAACCGGCGTATTCTATATGAAGGATGAAAACGGTTATGCAGGGCCCCGCGGCTTGAATATTTTCGGCATGGCTTTTCCTGATCCCGTTACGGGCAATCCTGCCGGTGTTGCTATGGTTAATAAGATTGACACTGCTTCCTGGGCCCTGTTTGGTGATACAACGATTGATCTCACCGAGCAACTTCATCTTTCCCTGGGTTCTCGGTGGATACACGATCAGAAAAAGATATCGGGAAGAACCGACGTTCTTACCGAAGATAATCAGGTTTTCGTATCGCTACCGACGCCTGAAGGTGAAAAAAGCTGGAGTGAATGGACCTGGCGGGCCGTTTTAGCATACGATATAACCAACGATTTTATGGTGTATGGCTCCTATAACCGGGGTTTTCGCAGTGGCACGTATAATCTCATTGAAAGTACGGGCATAGCTGTCGACCCGGAAAAGGTGGATAGCTATGAAGTCGGCTTTAAGAGCCAGTTTTTTGATAACAAGGTACGGCTAAATGCGAGCGTATTCTACAATGATTATAAAAATCTCCAGACCGCAATCAACCTCGGCGTCGGTAATGCTACTGTTAATGCAGGCGAAGCCGAAATCCTTGGCGCTGAGCTAGAGGGGAGGGTGCTGGCGCATGAAAATATCGAGCTTGTCTTTGGCGTTGCTTACCTGGATACGGAGTATAAGGAATTTCCAAGCACTACTTGTAACAGCCGCGCTCCTGACGGCACAACGGTATCTGAAATCTGTAGTCCAGAAGGTAATGATTTGGTAAAGGCACCCAAGTATACGTTCAATATCGGATCAAATTTTACATTTGCAAGAAATGACAATGGTGAATTTGGCGGTAGTATCAACTACTTTTGGACTGATGATTTCAGCTGGGAACCAGAGAATCGCCTTATTGAAGAATCTTATGGATTACTCAATAGCCAGTTGTATTGGAGCAGCCCCACAGAACGGTACAGAATAAACCTTTATGGTGAAAATATCACCAATAAAAAGTACTCCGTATTTATGGCGGGACAGCCTGGTATTGGCGATCAATATGTCGCCGCCTCTCCCAGGACGTTTGGTATCGAGTTTCAATTTAAACTGTAGCCACTGAGTGCCAGAACATCGTGGAGAGAGCGTCCCCCCTGTTGGCGTATCATTAGCATAATATGTTGTCAAAGCCATTGACCTGAAAGGCATTTGAATAATACTTCCGTATTTGCTTTTCACGTCGGTGGCAACCACGGCGTACAAGGATGGGACCACATTCGTGCTCTTAATACCGAAAAAAGTGGCACCGTGAAAGCCTTGAAGTGGGCGAGGGCTGACAACGTCAGCTTGACGGTCTTGATTGGCCGACCCTCACGTCGAATGTAGCGCTCGCTTCTTCTATGTTGAAGCATTATCGACCCGAGGCTTCACCGCTCGACAAATTGAGCCGTCACCATGAGAGTATGGTAGCCATGGCATGCATGATCTTGTGGCTACCTATGTGAAACGTCAACAGGCCCTCGTACTCTTTCAAGGTGATATTGCCGTTTGTAGGGTAAGCGCCGTTAAACCGACCCCCTTGCCCTTATCTGTACTGCGCCACTTTTTTTGAAGCCGACTCCAGATCAACATTCCAGGGCAGCAGTCGTTCCAGTTTTTCCAGTGTGTCAGCGTCGGCGATGTGTTCCAGTACATGCCGGATGTACGCTGAAGGTTCCAGATTATTAGCCTTGGCGGTTTCGATCAGGGAGTAGCAGGTCGCACTGGCATGGGCTCCCTGCGGCGTGTCCGCGAACAGCCAGGCTTTGCGTCCCACCGCGAAGGGGCGGATGGCATTCTCGGCCAGCACATTGCTGATGTGCAGATCACCCCGCTCGCAGTAACCGACCAGGGCTGGCCACTGCTTCAGTGTGTACTCCATCGCATAGCGCGTCTTGAAGCCCTTGACGACACGGCCAACATTGGCCTCCAGCCAGGTTTTGAAGGCATTCAGTTGCGGAATGCTCCGTGCCTGACGGATCCGGTAGCGCTCGGCGTCGCTCAGGTCCTTGATCTGTCGCTCGATGGCATACAGCTTGTTGATGTAACTCAGCGCAACATCTGCTTTGGAGGGCTTGGCCTGTTTGCCTTTGCCGACCGGCTTGGCCCCCTGAATCGCTTCGACGAACTTGCGCCGTGCATGATCCCAGCAACCAATCCGGGTCAGGCCACTGGTGGCACACACCTGCGCATAGCCGGAGTAGCCATCTGCCTGCAGGATACCTCGGAACTCGTCGAGCAGGCGCACGGGAACGCGTCCGGCCCGGCTCGGATCGTAGGCGAACAGGACCGAGGGCCGACCGGGCGGACCGCCTCTCGTCAGCCACATCCACTTGTCCGACTGGGCGGTTTTGCCGTCCTCCTTGAGCACCTGGATGCGCGTCTCGTCCGCCTGCAGGTAGTCGCCGCTGTTCTGCTCCTCCCGCATCAAGTGGATCAGCGGCTTGAACACCTCATCCAGGCGGATGATCCAGTGCGCCATATTGGTGCGGCTCAGTTCGTGGCCCAGGCGCTTGAACATCTGCTCCTGCCGGTACAACGGCAGGCCATCGGCATATTTGGAGGTGATCAGGTAGGCCAGCAAAGCCGGGGTGGCGATGCATTTGCCCAATGGATGCACGGGACGCGAGGCCGCGATGATGCGTTGTTCACCATCTTCCTCGAACACGGCCTTTTCCTGCCAGTACTCCAGCACCTTGAGTTGTGCCGGGATGTACTCGAGCTCTTCTTTCACCTTGGTAAAGAAGGTTTTGACCGCACCCGCCTTTTCCTCATCACTGAGGGTCAGCTCGATCCGCTCACGCAGCAAGCGCTCGGAGAAACCGCGCTGACGGCGCTGGCGTTCAGGCCTGGGAGCGTCTGCCTCTTCCGTGCCTTCGGGCAGCTGATCACGCAGTGCATCAATCTCGGCTTCCAGTTCAGACTCGTCGAAGAGCTGAATCTGATAAGCGGTCTTTTCACTGCTGGCGGCGAACTGCTGGACGCGCTTCCAGCGCAGCAGTTCTTCCAAAATTTGGATGTACTGATCGCGTTGCTGGAGGCTTTGATGATGTTCCTGAATGCGTTGATCACGTTCTCTGACGGCGTGATCGCTCTGCTCAAGCTCGGCCTCTTTCGAGGCCAGTTGCTGCTGCAGCCCGGCCACCACCGACAGCAATTCCGCGGTCGATAAAGCGCTGAGATCCGGCGTCGATGGGGGCGCTGCAGGCTGTGTTTTCATGGCCAAAATTATAACAAAAACAGCTTGTTGACGCACTCAAAAATGGCTATCCCACGGCCTCATAATGCAGTGTTTTATGGCCCTGGAGCAGGCTGATATCGTAGCCGTCCAGCAGCCAGTTGATCTGTTCGCCGGTCAGTGGCATCAGCTCGTCGGCAGGACGGGGCCACTTGAACTTTTCCTCGGCAAGGGCCTTGTAATAGAGGACGAAGCCGTTGTCCTCCCACATCAGGCATTTGATCTTGTTACGCTGCCGGTTGGTAAACGCATACAGGGCGCCGGTGAAGGGGCTGCGCCCCAGCTCCTGCTCGATCAGCAACGCCAGGCCATTGGCTTGTTTACGAAAGTCGACCGGCGCACGGTAAAGATAGATCTCGGGCATCGTCCGTGACGGACGCAGATGACGGGATTTCATTACAACTGCTTCAGTATCGCAGCCAACAGATCGATGTTGCCGGCATGCAAACCGGTAATGGCCAGGCCGCCGGGGAGTCTCAACGTCAGATCACCCGACTCCCGTGAGGGTGGCACCTGAGTGACACGGGCGAAGCCGGCGCCCGATACGTCTTCAGGTCTCGACACCTTCGCGCTGCCTTCCAGCTTGCGACGCCAATAGATGAACTGGTGATAGGACAGGACGCGCTGCCGGCAGAATGCCGCGCCGGATAGTCCGGAATCACGCCAATCATTGAGTTGCTGTTGCCAGTGAAGGGTCCGCTCGGCAAGTGTCATTGCTGATTCCTCATGTCGGTAACGAGGGAATCAGTGTGGACCGATCAGTGGTGAGGAAACAGGTGTTGATTTAGTGGCGCTTACTTTGTAGGTTGGACTTCGCTCTTCAGTCCACCCTTGTATCTCTCTGGAGCCAGTGATTAGCTACCACTGACTCAACGGTCAGGTGAGTCTGTGACCACCCTGAATCTTCGAGATTGTGACGTAGATCAGCCCCCCGACCGTCCTCTTCATCGGATTGAATGGTATCCAAGAGCCTCCCTCGTGAGTGACTCTGCATGAACAAGGGGAATCGTGAAGATGATGCAGTTTATCGGTATCGATGTCAGCAAAGACAAACTCGACGTGCTGTGGCTGCGCGATCCACAGCACAACAAGATCAAGACCAAGGTGTTCGCCAATACACCGAACCACCACCCACAGCTGGTGACGTGGCTGACCACGGTCACGGGTGCTGCTCCCGGCGACATCCGGGTGGTCCTGGAAG
>Ga0265293_10003627_pt1 | contig 28464 bp, 13 predicted proteins | sample Munlanlewell138R_FD_192505 | JGI IMG/M metagenome (GOLD analysis project Ga0265293, IMG submission 192505) | Leachate microbial communities from a municipal landfill in Southern Ontario, Canada - Leachate well 138R | ecosystem: Engineered > Solid waste > Landfill > Unclassified | place: Canada... | reverse complement strand
CTCCTTTATCGGGAGCCAGCCCCGTTTTCTCAATAGCTGCGGCAAACCATCCGTGGCCCATGGCAAAACATGACGCCGGGCTTACGAACAAAGGAGATTTTGCAGGGCCGGACGGAGAAGAAACGGTCGGCGCTTTTGCTTCGCTGTCCGGAGATTTCCGCTCTCCGCCGGTTATTGACGAAAACGGAGCCGTTTATTTTTTTGGAAAAGTTGATGGCCAAAACGGACTTTACGCTTTTGACGCGGCAGGGCAAAAGAAATGGTCTCTTGAAATATCTAATTCCTATCAGATTCCGGCCCTAAGCCCGGATGGAACGATTTATTTTTTCTCTTCTTTCGGTGTCGGGGCCGCGAGCCCTTCGGGAAAAATTAAATGGAGCGAAAATTTCAGCGCGATTTATACCGGCAATCCTTTGGTGGGAGCAGATTCAAGGCTTTATCTTATTGCTAAGACAGACAGCCAATCCGTCCCCCATCTTTTAGCTTTATCCGACAACGGGAACCAAGCCGTTAAAGATATAGACTATGATCTAGCGCAGGAAATAGGGCAAGGAGATTCTTTCTTCAGCGCCGCAGGGCCCGTTCTAGACAATGCCGGCAATATTTATCTGGCAGTCAACCAAAAGCTGATAAAATTAAACAGCTTCGGCCAAAAAATATTGGAAAGAGTTTTTGAGCCGGAATATGCTGAAGAATACGAGGGAGAAAAGAATAAAACTGTTTCAATCGGCGCTCCTTTTGTTTTTAACGGCGGCAATGCCGTTATAGCAATAGTCGGAGGCGGATATTGCTTCAAGGAAATTGGCGAGAATTCGGAGAATGACATTTGCAGGCCAATGGTTTACTCTGTCAGCTTTTCCGATCTTAATTCGGAAAATTGGAAAAAACCGATTAGCATTTCTACGGACTGGATAGAGCCTATGGGCAGGGAAATATATTACGCCAAAAGAACTCCAAGCAATTTGACCGGAGGATTTTTGGATTTGTATGCGGTTGATTTGGCGACAGGGAATAATTCTTGGAAAAAGCATTGGTATGGAAAATGGTCTATGCCGAAAATGTATCCGGTTTTGACTGACGGCCAAGATCGCGCTTATTTCGCCCAGGAATCAACAGTGCTAGGCCTTGATATAACCCAGATTTTTGACGAAGATCCTTCAAACGGCTTGGTGTTTAATGCCTCTGCCACTGATTACTCAAGCAATTCAAACGGCGGAGCTTTGGGCCCGGCAGGACTATATATTCCTGCCTTAAATCAATTAAGCTTGATTCCCTAGCAGCAAAGCCCGGTTTCCGCAAAAATAAATCCGCCAAGATCTGCACAGGTGCCACCTGTGCAGATTCTCGCACAGGTGGCACCTGTGCAAATCTTGGCGGTGCGGATTTTGGATGGGTGGTTTGATAAGCAGGTGGATTTTATGCGCGGATATTTACGCGCGGACGCGCGAACATGTGGACGCGCGGACGCGCGAATGAGCGGATATTGCGGGTGGATATTGCAGTCGGTTATTGCGGGCGGCCGCGCCAATCGTTGCGGAGTGATTGTGCTAATACTTCTTTTTGGTACAATAAAATTAAAATAGGAAATAAAAAAGTTTTAAAAATGAATTTTTTAACATTTTTTACTAATTTTTTCTCATTGGCAAAACTTGGAAAGAAAAAAGAAGGACAAAGAAAAAGAAGAGGCTTTACTCTTGTTGAGATAATGCTTTCTATTCTTGTTATCGGTATTTTGTCTGCTACCGTTCTTGTCCTTATCCAAGGCCCTCAAGCCGCAGCCAGGGACAGCCGCAGACAAAGCGATATCTCTCAAATCGGAAAAAGTTTGCAGGCTTATTACCTTACTCACAACACCTATCCTCAAAGCGAAGAGATATCCTTGGAAAACGACGAAGAAAGCGCAGAGTTTGCTCAAGCCATGAGAACGGGAAGTTATTTATCTATCGTTCCCGAAGATCCGAGCTATACGGCAGGGGGAGAATATACTTATAGATACATCTCCACCACTTCCAATTCCTACACTCTTTGCGCTAAAGCCGAATCCAAAGAAGGCTACTATTGCGTCAGTCCGGAATTCAGCGGCGTCAGCCAAGAAGACAGCGTCCCGATGTTTGCCGGCTGGGGCGGGGGAGAAGAAGGAGGAGAAACAGGCTGGCAAATCCCCGCTGGAGGAATTTCCGGTCAATGGGGAGTATTTTTAGGCGACCAGTCTCATACGGGATTGCACTCCATCGCTCCGTCTGCCGCAGGAAATTTGAAATGGTCCAACGCAAGCGCATTAAGTTCCGGATGGTCCATTGTAGCGGATGACGGGACAATTTATACAGGAGGAAGCAATTATTTATATGCCGTTAATCCGGCAAACGGAGAAATCAAATGGAATTTTTATAAAAGCTACAATTCTCTTAACCACCATCCCGTTATCGCTTCGGACGGAAAAATTATAGTGGTTCCCGATTATGACGGAGACATTATTGTGCTTAGTCCGGACGATGGATCAATTATCGCCACGAGCACTCTTCCCAACCGCAGACCCGATGAAATTATTTCAAGCTCTCCTAATCTTGGATCGGACGGCACTCTTTATATAGGATCTTATGTAAAAGCTTATGGAGAAGATCCGGCTGATCCAGCCTTGAGAGCTTTGAATCCGGACTTTTCTTTAAAATGGGAGAGAGAGTTTTCAGGCGAAGTGCTAAATCCCGCTTTTTTGGTTGCTTCTTTTTCTCCTTCAATAGGCTTAGACGGCACGGTTTATTTCGGCGCGCTAGGAAAAGTTTATGCTCTTGATCCGGACGACGGATCAGATCTTTGGGTTTATGACACTGGAGCCAGCCAAGTCTGTACGACTCCTGCCATTGCCGCAGACGGCACGGTTTATACGACGGCGTATGATTATTGTTTGTATGCGATAAACCCGAACGGAACGAGTAAATGGCAGAATTGCGACGGGGCTTATAATTACGGCTCTCCAATTATCGGACCGACAGGAACAGTTTATACGGACAGAAGCGGAAACATTAGCGCATTTGATCCTTCCGACGGATCAAAAATTTGGGATTATTATATCGGCAGCGGATATGCCAGCACTCCTGTCGTCGCTTCGGATGGAACAATATACTATCATAGCTTTGAAAACAGCAAATTATATGCAATAAAATCGGACGGCACTCTCAAATGGGAGAGAGATGCCGGCAGAGGATTGATAAGTTCCAGTCCGTCCATCGCCGACAACGGCACGGTTTACGCTGCCAGCTATTGGCAAGGTCTTTACGCTTTTGAATAATCTTTTGACCTTAAAAATTTAGCCGTCAAACTTTTCGTTTTCCGAATTGAATTTTATTGTGGAAAGGTTTTGTTGGATTTATTTTTAAATAGCGGTAAAATAAAAACAGAAAAACGAGCGGAGGGAAAAACAAAGAGAGAAAATAAAAATAAAAATTATTTTTTAAATTATCGCCGAGAAAATTATGCTTAACAAAATTACCAAATGGGTTTTTTACGCTTTTTCTTTTTTACTGCCTTTAACTTTTTTGCCGGAAAAGAATTTTGCTTCTTTTTTTGACAGGAAAATATTTTTGGCGATATTCGTTTTTTTGCTCTTCGGAGCTTGGATGATAAAAAGCTTTGCCTCGGGAGGGTTAAAGTATCCGGCGGGAAAAACTTCCAAAGCTGTTTTGGCAGCGGCAGCGGCTTTTTTCGCATCAGCGATTTTTTCCGGAATTTTTAAAGCCAGTTTTTTTGGGACATTGCTCCAGCCTGATTCTTTTTTCGGATTCGGGCTTTGTTTTTTAATATTCTTTTTGTCGGCCGCAATTTTGGAGAATGAAAAAGAAGTTTTTAAATCTATTAAGTTTTTTATAGCGGGAGCGTCCATTTTAGCTTTGGCATTTTTAATTCTCGGAGGGCTTACTTTGGCCGGCCAAGCGGTTTTAAACTTCAGCGCAGGCAATTTAGCCCAAGTATTGGCTTTGGTCTTCGGAGGAGGGCTGACGGCCTTGATTGCCGTTTCAACTTTGGGCGAAGGGAATATTTTTAATTCTGAAGCGAAAGACAAAAAAATATTAAATATTGCCTTGCTGTCGCTTGAGGGGATTTTGTTGGCGGCCGCGATTAGTTTTGTTGACTTGCGCCTGACTTGGTTTTTAATCATCATGGCTTCAATCGTTATTCTTTGCCGCCTTTTGATTTCTCCGTCTTCCAAAACAAGCAGAATAATCGTATCGGGCGTTTTTATCGCCGCTTTATTCCTGTTCTTTTTCGGACTTCCTTTTAAAGCGCAGTTTGACTACCCGAACCTGCCTAATGGAAGCTTAAGTTTAAAAGTCGCTCAAGGCACTCTGATGGAAAGTCCGAAAAATTTCTTTTTCGGTTCCGGCATGGCTTCTTTTCCAAACCAATTCGCGCTTCACAACGGAGGAGCCTTAAACGGAACTATTTTTTCCGGCATTATTTTTGAGCAATCGGCTTTCGGTTTTTTAACGCTTCTTGTTGAAACGGGAATTTTGGGAGCGATTGCGTTTTTAATTTTAGCCGGGGTTTTTCTTTGGCACGGGTTTAAGTTAATGACGACTTCCGACGAAAACGAAAGGCCAACCTTGGTGGCTTTTGCCATTGCCTATTATTTTATTTTGATATTTTTCTTCTTTTGGATAAATTTGGGACTTCTTGCTTTGGCTTTTTGGGCTTTGGGAATGTTTGCCGCTGCCGAAAAGCAGAAAGAAATTGTTTTTGCGGACAAACCGGAGCTTAAAAAAACCGGAGCGGCGTTAATCGCTTTGGCGGGATTGACAATTTCCGTTTTTGCCATTTTTGTTTCTTTCCAGCAATACAGGGCAAACTTGGCCGCGAGGGAAGCAAACGAAAATTATTCGCAAGGAGAAGCGGATAAAGCCATAATACAAACGCGAAAGGCAATCAGCCTTTGGCCGCAGGACGATTATTATATTTTGCTTTCAAGTCTTTATTTGCAAAAAGCGAATGATTTTTTGGAAGAAAAAGACGGAGAAGCCGAATTATCGGAAGAAGACCAAAGCAGTCTGCTGGGAATAGCCGATCAAGCAATCGCCGTTGCCGGCCTCGCTTGCGAGCTTAATCCGAAAAAAACTTCAAATTGGCACAATTTGGGATCGGTTTACGGAAATTTGGTTTTTGCGGTTGAGAATGCCGGCCAAGCCGGACTGGACGCTTACAACAAAGCGGCGGAACTTTATCCGCAAAGCCTGGGAGCGGTTTTGGGAAGAGCCTTCATATACGAAGCGAGAGGGGAAAAGGAAAAAGCGATTGAGGAATATAAAAAATATTTAAGCTTGATTCCTTTTGACAGCCAGGAAGCCGAAACGGCGGCAATAAAAATTGAGCAGTTGAGCCAAGCGGAAACTTCTTCCGCGGAATTAAATTTTTCTGACGAGAATTTGGAAGAGCCTGATAATTCCGGCGGGACTGATTTGCCGGATTCCGCTGCTTCGGCCGGCAGCGAAAAAGAAGAATGATCTTTTAGCCCGCTATTTTTTAGCGGGTTTTATTTTAAGCGCAAGGCGGCGAGCAACAATTCTCAATTTTCAAATTACAATTTTCAATGAATGTCTTAAATTTCAATGCTTCAAATTCCTATAGATGTTCAGACGCTGTTATTGGAAATTGAAACATTGAAAATTTATTGCCCGCTCGCCGGCAGGCAAGTAAATTAAAAATTAGAGTTTGAAAATTATTTTCGCTAGTTATCCACAAGTTGTATAAAAATAATTTGTGATATAATTTTATTGTCTGCTTATCGGAAGACAAAATTAAATATTTTTTCGCAGTATTAAATATTTATTTTTTATTTGTTTTAATGATTCCGCCTTGCCAAGCAAATAATTTTATAATCGGTAAAATCATTTGCAAAAGAACGGCGAGGCAAAATAAATAATAAGCCAAGTGCAAATTAAAAATAATAAAAAATCTTTTTAAAATTGTTTTTCTTTTTACCCTACGGTCGGCTGTCGGGCAGGATTTTCTATTTTAAAAAGATTTACGCACTAAAAAAAATTTATGAGCATTTTTAAATTTAAAACACGCCTTTGGAAATTTTTGGCCATTGCGCTTTGCGCTTCGGCCGTTGTTTCCTTTGGCATAAATAATATCGTTCACGCGGCGAGCAGTTATTCTGTAACGGAAACAACCGCTACCGTGGGCACGGCAACTGATTTGGAGATAGAGTATACCGTTGATACTGCCCAGCAGACTTGGGCTGACGGCGATACTTTAACCATTACTTTGCCGGATAATTTTCCTCTTTGGAGCTCCTTGAGCTTTACGGCTGAATACGATACGGACACGACAAACAACGGATCGGGAGAAATCAATATCGCCCAAGGAACCGGCAATGGCCAATATTCTCACAACGGAGCCAGAGTTTTGACCATTAAATGGAATTTGACCGGATGGGAAGCTGTTTCAAACGGCGCTTCAACTATCCGTGTTTTGATAACAAGCGCGACCCCGATGTATGCCGACGCCACTTCCACCTTTACTTTTGGAGGAACAACCGCTGCCGAGGACACTAATCCTACGGGAACGGACGATGTTGATGTTTCTGCGGCCGATCCTTTGGCCAGTATTGATGTATCCGCCATTGACGCCGTAGGAGAGAGCGGTAATGTTGTCGCTACTTTTGCCATTGCTTACGAGATGGTAGACAACGATGAGGTAAGAATTACCTTTCCGGCCAATTTTGATGTTTCCGGAGCAACTTATGTAAGCGATACTTTCTCCGGAGATTTTGACGGATGCGCAGTTGACGGACAAATGGTTAAATGCGCTGCCAGTGGAGGGATCGCCGCTCAAAGCGCGGCTACTATTACCATTAGCGGTATTGTATCCAAATACGCCGCCGATGCCGCTACTTATACTACCGTCGTATATGACATATCCGCTGGTGCGAATATAGGATCAGCCACTGACGATACGATTGCTGCCACCACCGCGGCCACTTCTTTAACAGCAACTTTTGACGCTTCCGATGTTGCCACTGTCGGAGACGCAAGCGGCCAAGTGACTTTAGCCTTGACTTTCCCGGTTGCTTTAGCTACGGACGATACCATTAAAATGACCTTCCCTGCCAACTGGGATGTTTCCGGATTAACCCCAGGAGCCGGTAAAACCTATGGATTGACGAACACAGTGAATGTCGGCGTTTCCAGCCAGGTCGTCACTTTAACCTTGGAAGGGGCCCAAACCGTTGGAGCGGACACTATTGAATTTGAGACAGACACTATCACCCCTAACTACGCTTCTACCAGCCAAACAGTCGCTATCTTGATTGAAAAGTCAACCGGCCAGGATGTTGTCGCCGCTTCGGCCGATGCAGGAGTTGCCGTAAGCATTGACGATACTGTTATTGCTGATGCCGCCGCTGCTTTAACCTTGGCTGACGGCACAGTGGGAGCCACTCAAAACACGACATTGGGATTGACCATTCCGGTCGCCTTGGCTGCCAGCGATACCGTTGCCTTTACCGCGCCTGCCAATTTGGATGTTTCATCCGCGGCTTTTGGCTCTCACACTTTCGGCGAAGCCGGAGCATTTACTTGCGCCGCCGCTTCCCAAGTTGTAACTTGTACCGCAACCGGCGTAATTGACGCCGGAACAGGCAACATCGTAATGACCGGTATTACCGGAGCATATGTTGCCACCGGAGCCACCATTACCAGCATAGCTGTTCATGATGATTCGGAAGGAGTGGACGTAGCCACTGACACTGAAGGAACGGTAACCGACACCACTGCGGCCGATCCAGTTTCCAGCATTGACGTTTCCGCTATCGCCGCCGTCGGATCTACCGGCAATGTTGTTGTTACCTTTACTCTTCCTTACGCTTTGGCAGACGACGATGAAGTTAGATTAACCTTCCCTGCCAATTTTGACGTTTCCGGAGCCGCTTACAGCGCTGACACCTTTACCGGAAGCTTTGACGCTTGCACTGTTGCAGATCAGGTTGTCACTTGTACCGCCAATGGCGCAATGATAGCGGAGAGCGGAAAAACTTTAACCATTAGCGGAATTACCGCCGCTTACGTTGCTGTTGCTTCCACATATACAACCACTCTGTATGACATTTCCGCTTCAGCCAATATTGGAACGGCCAGCGACGATGCTATTGCGGAAACAACCGTTGCCAGCGCCAATGCCAGCGTAACCTTGGCTGACGCTACAGTGGGCGCCACCCAAAACACCACCTTGACCTTAACCATTCCTTACGCTTTGGCTACCGACGATACCGTAACCTTTACAATGCCGGATAATTTGGATGTTTCCGGAGTTGCTTACAGCACAGATACATTTACCGGAGCCGGAGCCTTTACTTGTGCCGCTGCCTTGCAGGTAATCACTTGTACCGCAACCGGCGTGATTGATGCCGGAACTGACGGCACTATCGTAATGACCGGTATTACCGGAGCCTACGCCGCTACAGGCGCTGCCGTAACCAGCGTGGCTGTTTATGATACTTCAGCCGGCGCCAATATCGCCACTGATGCCACCGGAACCGTCACTGACACTACCGCGGCCACAACTCTGACCGCCGCTTTTGACGCTTCCGCCGTTGCCACGGTCGGTGATGCGGCTGGCGCGGTAACTTTAGGATTAACTTTCCCTGTCGCCTTGGCTGCCAGCGATACGATTAAGCTGACTTTCCCCGCTAACTGGAATGTTGTGAACTTAACAACTGCCGCAGGACTTGATAATGCAGTAACAGTAGACATTGCCAGCCAAATTGTTACTCTGACCTTATCCGGAGCTCAAGGAGCTACCGCAGAAACTATTACTTTTCAGACAGACACTATCACTCCGTATTATGCCAAGACCGGCCAAACAGTCGCTATCTTGATTGAAAAGTCCGGAGGCGAAGATGTTGTTGCCGCTTCGGCTGATACCGGAGTTGCCAAGAGCATTCAAGATACGGTTGTCGGCGATGCCCTTGCCAGTGTAACCTTGGCTGACGGCACAGTGGGCGCCACTCAAAACACCACCTTGACCTTGACTTTACCTGTTGCTTTGGCTGCTAATGATACTGTTGCCTTTACAATGCCTGCCAATTTGGATGTTTCATCCGCGGCTTTTGGCTCTCACACTTTCGGCGGAGCCGGAGACTTTGCTTGCGCTGATTCAGGCCAAACAGTTACATGTACCGCTGACGGTGTAATTAATGCCGGAGCCGGAACTATAGTAATGACAGGCATTACCGGAAGATATGCCTCTACAAGCGCCACTGTTTCCGGAGTTTTGGTTTACGACAATTCAGCTTCCGCTAATTTAGCCGCCGACAGCGAAGGGACCGTTACCGACACCGCTGCGGCCGATCCGAATTCCAGCATTGATGTTTCCGCCATTGCCGCAGTAGGAACAACCGGCAATGTGGTTGTTACCTTAAGCGCGGCTTACGCTTTAGCTGAAGACGATGAATTAAGATTGACTTTCCCCGCCAACTTTAATGTTGCCAGCGCGGCTTACAGCGCGGACACCTTTACCGGAGACTTTGATGCCTGTTCCGTAGCAGGTCAAGTTGTCACTTGTACTGTGGCTGCCGGAGGAATTACTGCGGGAAATGACAAGACAATAACGATCAGCGGAATTACGGCCGCTTATGCCGCCGCCGCTTCCACATATACAACCACTCTGTATGACATTTCCGCTTCAGCCAATATTGGAACGGCCAGCGACGATGCTATTGCGGAAACAACCGTTGCCAGCGCCAATGCCAGCGTAACCTTGGCTGACGCTACAGTGGGCGCCACCCAAAACACCACCTTGACCTTAACCATTCCTTACGCTTTGGCTACCGACGATACCGTAACCTTTACAATGCCGGATAATTTGGATGTTTCCGGAGTTGCTTACAGCACAGATACATTTACCGGAGCCGGAGCCTTTACTTGTGCCGCTGCCTTGCAGGTAATCACTTGTACCGCAACCGGCGTGATTGATGCCGGAACTGACGGCACTATCGTAATGACCGGTATTACCGGAGCCTACGCCGCTACAGGCGCTGCCGTAACCAGCGTGGCTGTTTATGATACTTCAGCCGGCGCCAATATCGCCACTGATGCCACCGGAACCGTCACTGACACTACCGCGGCCACAACTCTGACCGCCGCTTTTGACGCTTCCGCCGTTGCCACGGTCGGTGATGCGGCTGGCGCGGTAACTTTAGGATTAACTTTCCCTGTCGCCTTGGCTGCCAGCGATACGATTAAGCTGACTTTCCCCGCTAACTGGAATGTTGTGAACTTAACAACTGCCGCAGGACTTGATAATGCAGTAACAGTAGACATTGCCAGCCAAATTGTTACTCTGACCTTATCCGGAGCTCAAGGAGCTACCGCAGAAACTATTACTTTTCAGACAGACACTATCACTCCGTATTATGCCAAGACCGGCCAAACAGTCGCTATCTTGATTGAAAAGTCCGGAGGCGAAGATGTTGTTGCCGCTTCGGCTGATACCGGAGTTGCCAAGAGCATTGACGATACTGTTGCAGGAGATGCCGCGGCTGCTTTAACCTTGGCCAATGCTGCAGCAGGAGCGACCCAGAATACGACTTTAAATATTACTATTCCCGTTGATTTAGCCAATGGAGACACTGTTGCCTTTACCGCTCCCGCTAACTTGGATGTTTCTTCTGTTGCTTTTGGGTCTGATGATTTTGGCGGAGCAGGAGAGTTTACATGTGCGGATTCCGGCCAAGTTGTAACTTGTACCGCAACCGGCGTGATAGAAGCTGGAACGAGTAATATTGTGATGTCAGGCATTACCGGAAAATATGCCGCTACAGGACAGACAATTTCCAGTATTGTTGTTTATGATACTTCCGCCAGCGCAAACATTGCCACTGACACCAGCGGAACAATAACCAATACCACTGCGGCCGATCCTTCTTCCAGTATTAATGTTGCCGATATTACCGAGATGAACCAAACTGGCAATGTAATCGTGACCTTTACCATTCCTTACGCCTTGGCAGATAACGACGAATTAAGATTGACTTTTCCTTCCAATTATAACGTTGCCAGCGCGGCTTATGGCGCGGATACTTTTACTGGCGGAAGCTTTGACGCATGTTCCGCTTCAGGCCAAGTTGTCACTTGTACTGCCAATGGAGCGATGTCCGCTGAAAGCGCAAAAACCGTAACTCTTAGCGGAATTACAGCCGCCACTGTTGCCGACGCTTCCAGCTACACCACTGTTTTGTATGATATGTCCGCCGGAGCCAATATTGCTTACGCTACCGACACTATTGCGGCTACTACGCCGGATGTTACCGATCCCAACTTTTCCAGCTGGACATTGAATATGAGCACAGGGCATTTGGTAATGACCTTTGACGAATCAGTGCTTGCGTCTTCCTTGGATGGAACGGGAATTACTATTCAAGATGCTGCCACTAAGACTTACGCCAAACGCACCTTAACCGGAGGAACAACAGCCAGCTCCAACGGAACAAGCATTGATGTTGCTTTAACCGCTGCCGATTTGAATGCTATTAAAGCGGAGTCTATGCTGGCAAAAACACAAGGGACTTCTTACTTGATTCTTACATCTGCCGTTATTACTGACATTGCCGGAAACGGAGTAACCGCTGTTATCAATGGAGCCGGAGTCCAGGCATCTTCTTACACTGCAGATGACACTGCTCCGACCGTTTCTTCAACTTCGCCGGATCACACTAGCGCGCAAACCGATGTTGCTGTAACCGTTGCTCCGACGATCACTTTCAGCAAAGCGATGAACGCTCTTAATTCAGATTCTGTTTATATCTCCACGAGTGCTACCACTGACACAGGAAAGGTGACAGCTGTTGTCACATCAGGATCCGGAGCCGGAGGAGTAACAATAGCTACGATCACGCCGACCAGCAATTTAGCCGCCAGCACCGCTTATTATCTGCATGTTACCACTGCGGCAAAAGACACTGGCGACAATGCTCTTGAAACTCAATTCAACGGCACATACAGCTTCACAACAGCCGCGGCCGCTGACACGACAGCTCCGACCATTACCTTGACCTCTGCCACTCCCAGCCAAACCGGCGCAGCTATTATATTCCAGTCAAACGAAACAGGAACTGCTTGGATAAGATATGGAATCGGAACTGATTATGGAAACACATCGGAAGTAGTAAGTGTTACGGCTGACACTGATAAGACAGTTAATTTAACCGGATTAACTTGCAATACTGCTTATCACTATTCCATTTACGCCCAGGATGCCACAGGAAATGAGTCTCACAACTTAGGAGACGCTACGGTAACGACTAGCGCTTGCTCTGCTACGGCTGTAATTAGCAGCGTAGCTCCGAGCGGCATTACCAATACGGCTGCGACCATTACATGGACTACTGATGTAACAGCTACAAATAATATTGTTGAATACGGAACGACCCAAGCTTTGGGCACGGACAGTTCGGCTGACGCCAATGCCACTTCTCACAGCGTTTCTTTGTCCAGCCTGACAGCCAATACGACTTACTATTACAGGGTCAAATCAACTGCCGGCGGGTCAACGACTTATTCCGATATTTTAAGTTTCAAGACAGCCGCTGCCGCTACCGGAGTCGCTGCTACCACTCAAACTTTGAAATCTTACGCTACGGCTGACGGAACATACACGAATGGCTGGCAATTCAAATTTAATGTTACGATCAATGATGAAACCGAAACTTACCTGAAGATGAAGTTTGCCGATTGGACAGGCGCAAGTTCCTTGGCAGCTGTCAGCAATATGAAGATCGCTTTGACCGACGATGTTGCAGGGGTTCAGGCCGGAACAACCGGTGTGGCTGTAGGAAATCTCTATGCTACCCAATCCAGCTCTTTAACTCTTGTTGATGAAGATCCGTCAATCGGAGGAATTCAGGACACAGTTTATGTTTATGTCAAAGTTCCTTCAGGCACCAGCGGCGGCTCATACAGCACCAGCTATGGAATTAAGACCGGAACCACCAGCACCATTACCGACTAGTCTTAAATAATCAGCAATAAGCTACCTCGCATAAATTCGCGCGCGTTTCGTCCTTGTAAAGAAGCGCGCGCAGGATAAGGGGTATTGTTAAATCATGAGGAAAAAAATTTCAATCGCTTTTTTGTCCACGATTCTCATTTTGTGCGGGGGAGCAGGAGCTGTTCTCGCTTCTGAAACCACGGGAGAAATCAATGTGGGGATCCAGACGGGAATGGAGGGAGTAATCAAGGCGGCTCCCACGGCTTCGCCGGCGGCCGGAACTTACACTTCCACCCAAAGCGTCAGCTTGACCGCCAGCGGATCTACGGCAATTTGCTATACGACCAACGGTGCCACTCCGGCTTGTTCCGGCACTACGGCCTGTTCTACCGGCACTAAATATTCTTCCGCTATTTCTATTGCAAGCACTGCGACCGTTAAAAGTGTAGCCTGCTACGCTGACAGCACTGAAGGGCCTGCCGGATCCGATGCTTACACGATAAGCACTGCCACGATTACTCCCAGCGGAGGAGGCGGAGGATATGTCGCGGATACCACTGCTCCGGCAATAAGCAATGTCGTTGCCAAGCCGACTACGGGGAATACGGCCAATATTACTTGGACAACAAATGAAAGCTCTTTGTCTTGGGTAGTCTACGGAACCACTACGGCTTACGGCCAAGAATTAAAAACAACTTCTTATACAGCTTCGCACTCGGTTAATCTAACGGGATTGACCCCGAATACGACTTATTACTACCAAGTAAAATCGCAAGACTCTTCCAATAATACCGCCGCTTCCGCGGCCGGGACCTTTACCACTTTAGGCCAGGGAGAATCCGCTAATGTTGACGAGCCTACGACTTCAACCCAAACGCCCGTTATTACTTCAACTACTCCCTTGCCCGTTCCCTCCAAGCCTCTTGCCGAGATGAACAGGACGGAGCTTATAACTTTTCTTATTCAATTGATTGCGGCAATCCAATCAGGCGCGACAGTATCAAGCTCTGGCGGAGCAACAGGATCCATTGACGGAATTCCGTCAGGATTTACCTTCCAAAACAGCTTAAGATTTGGAATGTCGTCAGTAGACGTTAAATATCTGCAGATTTTCTTGAATACCGACGCGGACACGAAAGTTTCTTTGAGCGGAGCCGGATCTCCCGGGAATGAAACGATGATGTTTGGCAATGCCACATTGGCTGCTGTCAAAAAATTCCAAGTTAAGCACGGAGTCGCCGATGCAAGCAATCCGGGATACGGATTGGTAGGACCGGCAACTAGAGCCAAATTGAACAGCTTGCTTGGAAAATAAAAAAGCCAATAATTGCCAAAAAGAGAGCCATTAAAGGCAATTATCAAAAATTGAAGGCAAACAAAAACTGCAAGAACTTTCTTGCAGTTTTTGCATCCCCGAATAACAGAGGCCGGGCCTCTGTTATTCGGTGGTTGACAGGGAAAAAGAAAACTGGTATAGTTTATTTATCAAGAGCGCAAGCTTCATTTTCTCCGAAAATCAACTGAAAGCCCCTGATTTATGGGGCTTTCAGTTAATTTACGCTTTTGATTTTGTACTTCTTCGTTTTTTTTGATATGCATTCAGCTAAGATTATATATTAGAGGCATTACTGTGAAGAAACAGGCAAATCCGTTCATGAAAGGACAAGCAAAAGCAGTACAAAATCAAAAGCGTAAAATCGGCTCGGCAATTTTAAACACGCAGGCAATGCCTGCGTTTTTTAATGGGTTTTTTATACAGTTTAAATTTTTGGTATAATGATTAAAATTTATTTGTTTTTATTTTAATTTTCAAAATGGAAAAAACAGATTTTAAAAAAAGAGTCAAAGAATTTAAAAAAGAATTTCCTTCCCTTAAGGAAAAAGTTTTACTGAAAGATCACACTGCTTGGAGAATGGGAGGGCCGGCAAAATATTTTTTGGAGATCAAAAACAAAGATGAATTGGAAAAAGCGATTATTTCGGCAAAAAAAATAAATTTGCCGTTTTTTGTTTTGGGAGGAGGAAGCAATATTTTGGTTTCGGATAAAGGATTTAGAGGATTAATTATCAAGATTAATAATTTAGGCTTTGAGGTAGAGGAGAAAAATGGAAAGATGGAAATTTTGGCGGGAGCGGGGCTGTCTCTCGGTTCATTGTCGGCAAAGCTTTTAAAAGCCCAAGCAGGAGGGATGGAATGGTCTTCAAGCATTCCGGGATCTCTTGGCGGCGCCGTTTTCGGGAATGCCGGAGCATTCGGGTCTTGCTTGTCCGACAGCACGGAATGGATAGAAGCTTTGGAAGTAAAAAATAAAAAATGCGCGTTCAAAAAATACTTTAAAAAGGATTGCGCTTTTTCATACCGTTCCAGCGTTTTTAAAAAGAAAGCTCCCAATATTATTATTTTTTCAGTTTGTCTTTCTCTTGAAAAAAGCAAAGAGGGAGAGATAAGCAAAAAGATGAAAGGATATGCCGACTTCCGCAAAAAAAGGCATCCTCTTGACTTTCCTTCGGCCGGAAGCGTTTTTAAAAATTATTACAAGCCGATAAAAAATAAAAAATTGGTTTTGCAATTTCCCGAGCTGGAAAACTTTAACCAAAAAAAAGAAATTCCGGCCGGATGGCTGATAGAAAAATCCGGGCTGAAAGGCAAGCGTTTCGGCAAGGCTCAAATTTCCGAAAAGCATTGCAATTTTTTTATTAATTTGGGCGGCGCGAAAGCCAAAGATATGCGCGCTTTGATAAAATTTGCGCAGAAAAAAGTTGAAAAAGATTTTGGGATAGAACTGATGGAGGAGATAATATACCTTCCGTAAATTTTCAATAATTTTTAAATTATAGAGCGTTTATATATGTTTAAAAATTAAATAAATAAAGATTTATTGAAAATTAAAAATTAAAAATTAAAAATTTTTGCGAAAACAGTTTTCCACATATTGACAATTATTTTCAGTGGTTGAAAATGAAATAAAGAAAAAGTTTTTTCAAAAAAAATATTAAAGATTTGGCAAGTAGTGGTCGGCTGCTTGCAGGCTTATTTAAAATTTTAATAATTTTTTATATTAAAAACAAAATGGCTACAAAGAAAGCGGCTAAAAAAACAACGAAGAAAACCACTGCCAAAAAAACTACCAAAAAGAAGAAATAGTTTTTTGAACAGCCTCCTCTCTCAACAAAAGGAGGCTGTTTTTTTAAAGCCGAAATCCAATACGCAAATATTTTAAAATCAAATAAAAATTTTTCGCTGAAGGAAAAAGGATGATGAAATCTTGATTTTTATTCTTTTGCGGAAAAAATCAAAAAGGCGGGCAATGCCCGCGTGTTTTTATTTTTTAGCTGAAGGATTTTGATTTTTTCCGCAAAAGCGATACAATAAGAAAGCTTTAAAACAGGACAAGAAAATAAGCTTATGCCACTTTTTAATTTTTTTGGAAATTCCAGCCAGAAATATCTTAATAAAATAAAGCCGGCGGTAAAAGAGATCAACGAATTGGAAAAGGAATTAGAAAAACTTTCGCCGGACCAATTAAAAAATAAAACCGCGGAGCTTCGCGAAGATTTAAAGAGAGGAAAATCTTTAGACGATCTTCTGCCGCAAGCTTTTGCCGCGGTAAGAGAGGCGGCCAAGCGCAATTTGAAACAGCGCCATTTTGACGTTCAGCTGATAGGGGGAATTGTTTTGCATCACGGACGCATAGCCGAAATGAAAACAGGGGAAGGAAAAACTTTAACGGCCACCCTGCCGGTTTATTTAAATGCCTTGGAGGGGAAAGGATGCCATCTGATTACAGTGAACGATTATCTTGCAAGGCGCGACGCGGTTTGGATGGGGCAGATTTATTTTGCTCTCGGTCTTTCGGTTTCTTGCCTGAACCATGACCAGTCTTTTTTGTATGATCCGAGCTATAAGAAAGAGGAAGAAGGCAAAGACGAGAAAAGAGACGAGATGGGAGGCTTTTACGTGGTGGAGGACTATTTAAGGCCGTGCTCAAGAAAAGAAGCCTATCTTGCCGACATTACCTACGGAACCAACAACGAATTCGGATTTGATTATCTGCGGGATAATATGGTTTTTGATTCGGCTGACAAAGTCCAAAGGGATTTGAATTACGCGATTATTGACGAAGTTGACTCCATTTTGATTGACGAGGCCAGAACGCCGCTGATTATTTCCGCGCCCGACGCGGAAAGCTCCAATTGGTATAAGGAATTTGCGCGGATTATCCCCAAGGTTTCAAAAGGCGATTACGAAATAGACGAAAAGCTAAAAACGGTTACTCTGACCGAAGAAGGAATAAAAAAGATTGAGAATATTTTAGGCTTGGAAAATATTTATGAAGAAAAAGGAATTAAATACCTGCATTTTTTGGAGCAGGCTTTAAGGGCGCAGACTCTTTTTGAAAAGGATAAAGATTATGTCGTCAGGAGCGGCGAGATTATTATAGTTGACCAGTTTACAGGCCGCTTAATGCCGGGCCGCCGATGGTCGGGAGGACTGCATCAAGCCATTGAAGCCAAGGAAGGAGTGGCCGTTCAGCCCGAATCCGTTACCTTGGCAACAGTTACTTTCCAAAATTATTTCAGGATGTATAAAAAAATCGCCGGAATGACCGGAACGGCTTTGACTTCGGCCGAGGAGTTTGACAAAGTCTACAGCTTGGAAGCGATTGCCGTTCCAACCAATAAAAACTTGGACAGAAGCGACTTGCCGGATAAAGTTTATAAAAGCGAACTGGGAAAATTTAAAGCGGTGGCCGAAGAGATAGAAAAAAGGCATAAATTGGGCCAGCCTGTTTTAGTCGGAACCACTTCAATACAAAAAAACGAACTGCTGGCCAAAATTCTTGAAAAAAGAACCGGAATCGCTTTTGAAGTCTTAAATGCCAAAAACCATGAGAGGGAGGGGCAGATTATAGCCCAAGCAGGAAAATTGGGAGCGGTTACCATAGCGACCAATATGGCCGGCCGGGGAGTGGACATTCTTTTGGGAGGAAATCCTTCCGATCCAAAAGAGGCGGAGAAAGTCCGCGAGCTTGGAGGCTTGCATATTATCGGCACGGAGAGGCATGAGGCAAGGCGCATTGACAATCAATTGAGAGGCCGCGCCGGCAGGCAGGGAGATCCCGGATCTACCCAATTTTTCGTTTCTTTGGACGACGACTTGATGAGAATATTCGGAGACAATTTGAAATCGGTAATGTCAAAATTCAATTTACCGGAAGATATGCCGCTGGAGCACAAGATAATCAGCCGCAGCATTGAATCGGCCCAGTCCAAAGTGGAAGGAATGAATTTTGACGCGCGCAAACATCTTTTGGAATACGATAATGTCTTAAACAAGCACAGGGAAGTCTATTACCAAAAAAGAAAAGATCTCTTGGCGAAAACTCCTGAAGAATGGAAGGCTTATATCCTTGAGCTTCTCAAAAAAGAGCAGCTGCCGGTTGATGAATATTCTGAAAAAGAAAAGGCCTCCGGCTTTGATCAAATGAGAATGATGGAAAAGACGATATGTTTAAGGGTTTTTGATATGCTTTGGATGGAGCATTTGGAAAATATGGAGAGTTTGAGAGATTCCGTCCGTTTGAGGGCTTACGGCCAAAGGGATCCGTTGGTGGAATATAAAAGCGAGGGGCATAAGATGTTCCAACGCCTTTTGGATACCATGGAAAAAACGGCTGCCAATTCTATCTTCAAGGCGAATACCGGCTCTGCGAGAATTCAAACCGCTTTGCCTTCCGCGCCTCAAAGGCCGGAGTTGCCAAAAGGGGCCATTAGTGCTAAAATTTCCAATCAGAAATCAAAGTCAATTCCGGGCCGAAACGATCCCTGTCCTTGCGGCAGGGTAGACCCGAAAACGAAAAAACCGATAAAGTATAAAAAATGCTGTTATCCGAAATACGGATAAGGCCTTAATTCGGCTCAATAATCATTAATTGCAGAAAGATTAAGATGTCTAGAAAAAATACCGTTTGGAGTCTGTTTTTTATCATTATTTTAGCGGTCGCAGCCGGCTTTTTTTGTTTTCCCAAACATCTAAACCAAGGAATCGGATGGATAAACGAAACAACAGGATTAAATATATCCAAAATTTCCGAAGAAGATTTCAGATTGGGACTTGACCTTAAAGGAGGGGTTCGTTTGGAATACCAAGCCGATCTAGAGCAAGTTGAGCCGGAAGACAAAGCGAACGCCATGGAAGGGCTAAGGGACGTTATTGAGAGGAGAATCAATATTTTTGGAGTTGCGGAACCGCAAGTTATCGTTTCCGGAAACAGCCGCTTGATGGTTGAACTTCCGGGAGTGGAAGATATTGAAGAAGCCAAAGAATGGATCGGCCAAACTCCTTGGCTTGAATTTTTAGAAGAAAGGGAACAGGAAGAATCGGACAAAATTATTGCAAAAATTAAAGAAGTGCAGGAAGCCGGAGGAGAATTTGAAAAAATCCAGGAGATAGAAGATTGGCAAATGGCTTTGGAGAACCCTTATTATAAAAAAACGGATTTGAACAGCCGTTATTTTAAAAAAGCTTCTTTAAATTATGATCAAACCAGCAACGATCCGATCATTGAAATAGAGTTCAACGAAGAGGGAGCCGAAGTCTTTGAGCAGATTACCGAAAGAAACGTCGGAAAGACTCTTGCCATTATGCTGGACAATCGTTCCATCATTGATGTGGGAGAAGGGATGGTTTACGCTCCGAGAATTAATGAAAAAATTGAAGGAGGCAGAGCCATTATTACGGGACAAAGGGATGTCAAAGAGGCTAAAACCATAGTTTTAAGGCTTAATCAAGGAGCTTTGCCGGTGCAAATCGGCGAGCCGATCAGCGAGAGCAAGATAGGCCCGACTTTGGGTAAAATTTCACTGGAAGACACCTTAAAAGCCGGATTGCTGGGCTTTGCGCTGATTTTTGTTTTTATGGTTCTTTATTACCGTTTGCCCGGGCTGCTGGCTTCTTTGGCCTTGGCTTTTTACGCCTTCCTTTTGCTGGCTATATTCAAAATGATTTCAGTTACTCTGACCTTAGCGGGTATCGGAGGAGTGATTCTTTCAATCGGTATGGCCGTTGACGCCAATATACTTATTTTTACTAGAATGAACGAAGAGCTGAAACAAGGGAAGAGCTTTGGCCAAAGCGTTGAAGAAGGCTTTAACAGGGCTTGGCCGGCGATTCGCGACGGCAATGCCACGACCTTGCTGGTTGGGTTCATTCTTTTGTTTTTGGGAACCAGTTTTGTAAAAGGGTTTGCCACCACTTTAAATATCGGAATTTTGCTTTCAATGTTTACGGCGATTGTTGTAACTAGAACTTTTTTGAGGCTGTTCATCGGAACTAGATTAGAAAAAATAACTTGGCTTTGGAAATAATCTTATGACAATAGACTTTCTTAAATATAAAAATTTCTTTCTTGCGGTTTCTTTAATTCTTGTAATTTCCTGCGTCGCTTTAATGTTTTTTTGGCCGTTGAAGCCGAGCATTGAATTTACGGGCGGAGCTGTTTTGGAAATAGAATATCAAGATAATCGTCCGGGAGTTGAAGAAATTCAGGAAAAAATAAAAGATTTGGGGCTGGAAGAAGTTATTGTCCAGCAGACCGGAGACAAAGGAATTATTTTAAGGATGCAGTCGGCGTCGGAAGACGCTCATCAGAAAATTACTGAAAAATTACAGGAAACAGGCGCTTTTGAAGAGCAAAGCTTTGAGGCGATTGGTCCTGTTGTTGGAAAAGAGCTTTCCCAAAAAACCGTTCTTTTGATCATCGTTTCTTTGGCCGCGATGCTTTTATACATCGCTTTTGCCTTTAGAAATGTTCCCGGGCCGGTAAATTCTTGGATTTACGGATTAGCGTCTTTTTTAATGCTTGGCCATGATGTTATAATCCCGTTGGGCGTTTTCGCCGCATTGGGGAATTTTTACGGCGTTCAGATTACCATACCCATTATTACGGCTTTGTTGACGGTGGTCGGATACGCAATCAACAATGTAATTGTGGTTTATGACAGGACAAGGGAAAACCTTGTAAAATCAAGGAATCTTAGCTTTGGCGAAGTGGCAAACCTTTCCATCAATCAGACTTTAAGCAGGCAGATTAACACTTCTTTGGCGGTTTTATTCCCTTTATTTGCCATATATTTTATGAGCGGAGCAGCCTTAAAGTATTTTTCTTTAGCTCTTATTATAGGAATAGTTACAGGAACTTATTCATCTATTTTTTTGGCCACGCCGATGCTTGTTGCTTGGCTGAATTTTAGAAACAGAAAAGCAAAAAAAAGATAGATATCCACAGTTTCGTTATTGACAAAAATACTAAAAAGTATTATAAATAAAAGGTCATGAATAACGATTTTAAAAAATTTTCTCTTAAGCTTTTAGAAGACTTTCCTCTTCGCAGTAAAGAGGTTGTTTTGCGCCGTTTTGGCTTGAATCCGAGCCAAAAAGCCGAAACATTGGAATCTATAGGCAAGGACTACAAGATTACCCGCGAACGCGTCAGGCAGATTGAAAACGACAGCTTGAAAAGATTAAAAGAAAAAATTTCCAAACCCAAATTTAAGAGCGAGTTTGAAGAGCTGGAATCGGGCATATCCGCTGTTTTGTCCAAAAACGGCAATGTAAAAAAAGAAAGAAGCCTTTTATCCGATCTTGGGGGAAAAGAAAGCAAGAATTTTGTTAATTTTATCCTTTGTTTGAGCCCTTTGTTTCAAAGGTTTGAAGAAGGAGAAAATTGCTACGCGGTGTGGGCCTTGGACAAGGAAACAGTTGAAAGCGCGAAATCATTATGTTTCAATTTTGAAAAAAAATTCCAAGAAATCGGCAAGACATTGACCGAACAGGAAGTTATGGCCGTTTATCGGAAAGAATTTGAGCCGCAGAACGGCGAACTTGAAAAAGAAGCCGTTTTTTCCTATTTGGAAATTTGTTGCCGTTTGGCAAAGACCGTTGATCAAAAATGGGGACTGGCTTCTTGGTCTGAAGTTAATCCCAAAACGATAAAAGACAAGATAGAGATGGTCTTGAAAAGAGAAAAAAGGCCGTTGCATTTTCAAGATATTTCTTCTCTTATAGAGAGGCTTAACGGCCAGCTTGAGAAAGTTAAAAAAATATCTCCGCATATCCAAACGGTTCATAACGAACTGATTAAAAACAACAATTTTGTCTTAGTCGGCAGGGGAATATACGCCCTCAAGGAATGGGGATACGAGCCGGGGCAAGTTAAAGATATAATCTTAAAAGTTTTGTCCGATTCTTCACAGCCTTTGGCCAAGGAAGAAATTATTCAGGCTGTTTCCAGGCAGAGAGCCGTGAAAGAGTCAACCATTCTTTCAAGCCTAAGGAATAAAAACTTTTTCAACAAGGACGAATCCGGAAGATATCAAGTCAGAGAAGCTTAAAAATTCTTATGCTCTTTGGCCGGAGTCCGGCCCATTTCAATGGCAGATTCAGAAACATTAAAATTCTTTTATTCTTTTTTTAGCTTAATCGGCTCATTTTTTTCTTTTTGCTGGGAAATCTTTAAGCTTTTTTGGTGGGTATTGCCGCCCATTTTTCTGTTCAATCCCCTAAAAGAAAGATACCTTCTTTTCAAGCAGACGGAATGGATTAGAAAGCAGAAGTTTGTCTTGTTGGAATTAAAAATGCCCAGGCAGGAGTTGAAGCCCATTAAAGCGATGGAGAATGTTTTTAGCACTCTTTGGGGAACTTATGACCCTGCCAACAAAAAAGAAAAATGGTTTGAAGGGAAATTCCTGCTTTACTTCAGCCTGGAAATAGCCAGTATAGAAGGAGTGCCTCATTTTTATATCCGCGTATCAAAAGCGTTGAGAAAAACAGTGGAATCGGCCATCTATTCCCAGTTTCCGGAGATTGAAATTGCAGAAGCTTCCGATTATGCGAGAAACGTTCCTGCAAATCTTCCCAATAAGGATTGGGATCTTTGGGGATGCGATTATGTTTTGGCGAAAAGCGATATTTATCCCATAAAAACTTATCGTCAATTCTTTGAAGAAAAAGAAGGAATTAAAGAAGAAAAGCAAATAGAGCCTTTGGCCGCTTTGCTGGAGGGGCTGGCCCGCTTGGAAAAAGGAGAACAAATTTGGATGCAAATAATGCCTCGGCCGGTAAGCTCGGCTGAAAACAGCTATGTAGAAAGAGGAAAAGCGGAAATCAACCGGCTGGTCGGCCGGCCGGAGCCTCCTGCCGGAAGAAAATCTCTATTCTCCGAATTTATTGATTTGGCTGTCTTTGGCTTAATCCCCGGAGGAGTTAAAGCCGGAGAAAAGCCGGTTATCCCGCCTGAAATGAAATTGACTCCCGGAGAAAGGGGCGTTGTCCAGGCCGTTGAAGAAAAAATTTCCAAGCCGGCCTTTTCTACCAATATAAGGTTCATTTATTTGGCCAAAAGAGAGAATTTTTTCGGGGCGATGAAAACCGTTCCCATTGCTTTTTTTAACCAGTTCAGCACCCAGCATTTAAACGGGCTTAGGCCTTACGGCAAAACAGCCACCAAGGTTCAGGCGCCTGACTTTTTTGTAGGGCAGAGAACTTATTTGAAGAAAAGAGCTATGTTCAGAAAATTTCGCGCGCGGGAAAAAATAGGGGAAGCCGCCTTTATTTTGAACATAGAAGAACTGGCAACTCTTTTTCATTTTCCGAATTTGGAATCTGTTTCCGAAGCTATTTTGCCAAGAATAGAAACAAAAAAGAGCAGTCCTCCCATGGAATTGCCGGTAGAATAGTGTTATCATAAAAGAACAGATACCAGCTTAAGGAAAATCAGATGAAGGAAGAGATTAATTTTTTCGCTCAAACTAATTTTCGCAATCAGCTCAAAAAATTCGGAATTAAAACCGACGATCGCCGCCGCCATTTTTACGTAGTGGGAAAGACCGGGATGGGAAAAACGGAAATGATTAAAAATATGGCGATTCAAGACATTAGAAACGGCAAGGGAATCGGTTTTGTTGATCCTCACGGAGAAGCTTCAATGGAGCTTTTGGAATTTGTGCCGAAGGAAAGGATAAAAGACGTAATCTATTTCAATCCGGCTGACTTGGACTGGCCGATAGCTTTTAACATTATGGAAAATGTCGCCGTGGAGCATAGGCATTTGGTCGCCGGCGGACTGATGGGAGTTTTTAAGAAAATATGGCCCGATGTTTGGTCGGCTAGAATGGAATATATTTTGAACAATGCCATTTTAGCCTTGCTGGAAGTGCCCGGTTCAACGTTGCTTTCCATCAACCGTCTTTTTTCCGATGCGGATTGGAGAGAAAAAGTGGTAGGGAAATTAAAAGATCCGGTAGTAAAAGCTTTTTGGGTCAAAGAATTCGCTCGTTACAGCCAAAAATACGAAATTGAAGCCACTGCCGCCATTCAAAATAAAATAGGGCAGTTTGTTTCCGCTCCGTTAATTAGAAATATTATCGGCCAGCCGAATTCCACGATTGATATGCGAAAAATAATGGACGGAAAGAAAATTTTGATAATGAACCTGTCAAAGGGACTGACCGGAGAAGACAACTCAAGGCTTTTGGGGGCTCTTTTGATTACCAAGCTTCAGCTTGCCGCGATGTCCCGCGTGGATATGCCGGAGGAAGGGAGAAACGATTTTTATCTTTATGTGGACGAGTTCCAAAATTTTGCCACGGAAGCTTTTGTTAACGTATTGTCCGAGGCCCGCAAATACCGTTTGGCTTTAATTTTGGCCAACCAATACATCGCCCAGCTTACGGAAACCAGCAGCGGAGGGCACAACACAAAAGTAAGAGATGCCGTTTTCGGCAATGTCGGCACGATAGTTCTTTTTAGGGTGGGAGCGGAAGATGCGGAATTTCTAGAAAGAGAATTTTCTCCGGAGTTTGAAGCTTCGGACTTGGTTAATCTTTCCAAATACAACATTTATGTAAAGCTGATGATAAACGGAGTGGCGTCCAGGCCGTTTTCAGCGCAGACTTTGATGCCGGAATCCTATCCGGAAAAAACGTTCAAAAAGGAAATAGTGGAGTTCTCTCGCAAGAATTACAGCGCTCCAAGAAAGATTATTGAAAAAAATATTTCTGATTTGGCTCAAATCACGATGAACGGAAAAGACCAAAAATCCGGGGAACTGGTTGAAGCGATCTGCCAGATTTGCGGGAAAAAAACTATGGTTAATTTCCGTCCCGACGGAAAAAGATCCGTCTTTTGCAAGGCATGTCTAAAAAGAGTTGAAAAAGAAAGACTGGAAGCTCAAATGACCAGCCAAAAAAGGACTTTCAACGGCTTGGCGGGAATGTCTTTGGAAGAAGCCACGCAAGGAGAGCCCGTTTCTTTTAAGAAAAACAAAGAAGAAGAGCCTAAAGGCAGAGAGGAAGAAAAAAACAAGAAAAAGAAGAAAGAAATAAAGCTTGGCGAATTGCGTTCCGTTTTAAAAGGAATCAATGACAAGAAAAAAAACGGAGAAAAAAAAGAAAGCGATTCTTCCGATAAAAGACAAGAGAACAAGCCTGAAATCGGGAAGATAGATCCCGGAGAAGTGATTAAGTTTTAAATCAGCAAAATTATAATTTAATAAATTAGCATTATGCGCACAATCCAACAAATAGATGTTAGAGATCAAAAAGTTTTGGTCCGTTGCGATTTTAATGTGCCGCTGGATAAAAACGGAAATATTTCCGACAACTTCAGGATTCTGAAAACTTTGCCGACAATAAATTATTTGATTGAAAAAAACGCCAAAATTATTTTAATCAGCCATCTTGGGTCTCCGAAAGGCAAGGACTTGAAATACAGCTTAAGGCCTGTCGCCCGAGAGCTTTCAAGGCTTTTGGGCAGGGAAGTATTGTTCTTAAAAGATTGTATCGGTTCGGAGGTTGAGAAATCGGTTGGCAAATTAGAAAAAAGGCAGGTTGCGCTTTTGGAAAATTTGAGATTTTACAATGAAGAAAAGGCCAACGACCCGGTTTTTGCCCAAAAACTGGCGAAGCTGGCGGATGTTTTTGTTCAGGACGGTTTTGCCGTCTGCCACAGGAGCCATGCTTCAACGGTTGGGATCCCGAATCTTTTGCCTTCGGCTGCGGGAATGCTCTTGGAAAAAGAATTTAAAATATTAAGCAAGGCTTTGGAAGATCCATATCGGCCGCTGGTAGCGATTGTCGGCGGAGCCAAAATCTCTACAAAAATAAAAGTTATTAAAAAATTTTTGGAAAAAGCCGATCATTTGCTTGTTGGAGGAAAAATCGCCAATACGATTTTGGCAGTAAAAGGCATTTGTGTCAGAGATCCTCTGCCGCAGGAAGCGGAGGAGGTCTTAAAAGACGTAGAAGCTATAAACTTGACCGATTCCAAACTTCATTTGCCGGTTGACGGCATAATGTCGTTAGCTGATTTAAACGAGAAATATTTAAGATCCGGAGCGGTAGGGACGGTGCGCAGAGAAGAAGAAATTTTTGATGTCGGTCCGGAAACGATAAATAATTTTAAAAATGTTATATCTTCGGCGGAAATGGTTATATGGAACGGCCCCTTAGGCTATTCCGAGATAAGCCCTTTTGAAAAGTCCAGTTTGGAAATAGCTAAAGCAATCAAAAAAAGCGGCGCTTTTTCAATCATAGGAGGAGGAGAAACGGTTGAATTTGTTACAAAGATCGGTATGATTGAAGACTTTAACCATGTTTCTACCGGCGGCGGGGCGATGCTTGACTTTCTTTCCGGAGACGCTCTTCCCGGAATTGAAATTTTGAAAAAGGAGCTTTAACTGTCCGGCGAAAAGCGCTACTAGCGTTATCTTCTGGGAATAATTGAAAGCGGATTATACTTTAATAAAAATATGGCATCAGTGAAAATAAAAAACCTTGACAAAGCGGCGAAAAGAATAAAAGAAGCGGTTAAAAAAAGGGAGCAAATTATTATTTATGCCGATGCGGACGTAGACGGAGTAAGCTCCGCCATTATTTTGAAGGAATCAATAAGCAACCTTGCTTCTTCTCTTTTAGAAGAAGGCCAAAGCCTTCCTCCTATACAATTTTATTTCCCCAATAGAAAAATTGAAGGATACGGGCTCAACAAAGAAGCGTTGGAGTTTTTTGGAGAAAAATTTCCGGTTGCCGAAAAGCAAAATAAAAAAACAAAAAAACCGGCCGGTCTTTTGATAACTTTAGACTGCGGAATTACAAATTTTGAAGAGATCTCAAAGGCCAAAGAGATGGGTTTTTTTGTTTTGTTGGTTGACCATCATCAAATTTTGGATAAAGTGCCCGAGGCCGATATTATTGTTGATCCGAACCAAAAAGGCGATAAATCTTTCAAAAGCTTTGCCAATGCCGGCTTGGCTTTTAACTTGGCCAAGGAAATACTGGGAGACTCTATGTCAAAGGGGCTGCGTTTGAGCTTTTTGGAATTGGCGGCTTTGGCGACCATTGCGGATATGATGCCGGAGATAGAAGAAAACAGCGATATTATTCTGGAAGGATTGTCTGACATTCAGAATTCTCAAAGGCCCGGCATAAAAGTTTTTTTTGAAATATTCAGCTCAAAAGACTTTTCTTCCAAAAGAGATCTAATTTCAAAAATGATTTCCGTTTTAAATGCCGCTTCGGTCAGGCCGGACCACCAGCACGAATGCTATCTGCTTTTAACCGCCGGAAATTATGATTTGGCCAAAATGACCGCTGAATTTCTTTTAGAAAAAAGCATAAGGCATCGCGAAGAAGTAAGAGGTTTGGAAGAAGAAGTAAAATATATTATTAACAGCAAAAACGGATCGCCGATTATTTTTGAAGGATCTAAAAATTGGAACATTGAATTGCTGGGAGCCGTAGCTTCGCGCATTGTCCGAGAGTTTCAAAAACCGGTATTCCTTTATGCGACGAGCGAAGAAACAAGCAGGGGGTCTGTGAGGGCTCCAAAAGGGGTGGATGTGGTCAAGGCTATGTCGGATAGCGCTGATTTGCTGGAAATGTTTGGAGGCCATCCTCCGGCCGCCGGCTTTACCGTCAGAAATGATAATTTGGAAAAATTCAAAGAAAAACTAATAGATTATTTCAGCAAAAAAAAATAGCCCCAAGAAAAAATACACAGAAAAAAATACACAGGTGGCACCTGTGCGAGAATCTGCACAGGTGCCACCTGTGCGAGTTTGGGCGCGGGTTTGTGAAATAAAAATACACAGGTGGCACCTGTGTATTTTTTCTGTGTATAAATCGTTTTTTGGTTTTCTTTTTTTTTGATATTATATAATCAATACTTGAATTATGAAGCTTAGACGGCCGACTGCAAAAAATAATTTAAAGATTTGCTGGTATAAAAAAACCGAAGCTTTTACTTTGGTAGAAATATTGCTTGTTGTTGCCATCATCGGCATCCTTACTGCCGTAGTTCTCGTGTCCATCCAAGGCCCTCAAGCCTCAGCTAGAGACAGTCGCAGACAAAGCGATCTTTCTCAAATCGGAAAAGGCTTGCAAGCCTATTACCTTACCCATAACACTTATCCTCAAAGCGAAGAGATA
>Ga0265293_10003626_pt1 | contig 28464 bp, 28 predicted proteins | sample Munlanlewell138R_FD_192505 | JGI IMG/M metagenome (GOLD analysis project Ga0265293, IMG submission 192505) | Leachate microbial communities from a municipal landfill in Southern Ontario, Canada - Leachate well 138R | ecosystem: Engineered > Solid waste > Landfill > Unclassified | place: Canada... | reverse complement strand
CTAAACAAACATAGGAGATCCCCCAGCTCTGCTGGGGAGGCAGTAAAAGTTTGACAATTCCGGAAGTCTCATGATGACTCCAAAGTGTGAGCCGCCAAGCAACACACTTAGGAGAAATCATGAGACAGGTAGAGAGTTTAAGCCACACGCGGTGGGAGTGTAAGTATCACGTTGTTTTTATTCCGAAGTATCGCAGGAAGGCGTTATTCGGGCAGTTGAGACGGGAGTTGGGTGAGATTTTTCACCGTCTGGCAAGGCAAAAAGAAAGTGTGATAGAGGAAGGGCATATCATGGTAGATCACGTGCATATGATGTTGTCGATTCCGCCGAAATATTCAGTATCCCAAGTCGTTGGTTTTATAAAAGGAAAGAGTGCGATTCAAATAGCCAGACTTTACCAGGAGCGCAAGCGAAATTATGTGGGCCAACATTTTTGGGCGAGAGGGTATTTTGTGTCGACGGTTGGCCGAGATGAAGGAGTGATTCGGGACTATATCCGGAATCAAGAGAAGGCGGATCGTCAATTCGATCAGTTGAATCTGGTTTGAATGGACCCCTTTAGGGGTCTCAAGGGCCGTAGGCCCGTTAATGCCGCTTCGAGCGGCTCACAAAACTAAAGCCCCCGGCTTTGCCGGGGGATACTTACTAATATATGAGAAAACTTAGCGAACAATTCGATGTTTTATCAAACACACTTCGCCTTCTTTCTGAGGAAGTTTTAAGACTGAACTATTTCGTGAGGGAAATTAACGAGCCAGAAGAAGGTATCAGTAATGTGGAGGTTGCTTGCGTTAATGTCTTTAACAACATATATGGAATGATGTGTGCTCTAAAAGACGAAGACATAGTCAGCTCTATATATGAGCACGATGCAATAACCACCATAGTGTGTATCCGCCATATATTGCAGCATCAATCTGGTCGATTGAAAAATAACCTCAGGGATGCTTGGGCGAAAAATATTCAAGGGGCGCCAGTGCTTGTAAAATACAATGTCTCTGACCCTGGGATGGCAGACCCTCCTCTGTACATTAGTGTCGCTTGGTTCCAAGATGGGATCTCAAATAGCAATAACGCAAAAAGACTTCCGGCTATTAATAGATTTTGGAAATTCGAAGCAATAAAAAAGCAAGTTGAAGCCTCATCCTACGGTAGCTGGGCCTCTACCTATGTTTGTGTTATGGCGCTTATTACCGAGGCAGTAAGAAAAATTGTTGAAGAATATGGCGATGCTATTTCTGCATCTGGGTACGATAGCAATATTTATTTAGAGCACTTTAAAACCATCAATCGAATCAATGCCTCAGATTATGGCATTATCACCTAACAAAGCCATCAAATTCGTTCCGGCCGCAAAAGGCGCGGCCTCCACCGGACTGCCTACGCGTTGCTTCGGCAGCCGTTTATGGCGGCGTTAGGTGCAACCAAAATTCGGAGTACGTGAAATTGTTCGAGAAGTATATTAATTTCATACAAAATCAGTCTTTCTCGCTTAGCCAAGACTGCCTGCCATCTGAACTACTGATTGAAGCAGATGGTGATTTATCAGTTTATTACGCACCATTTGATTACATTAATACCGAAGCCAAAATTGTTATCTGTGGAATTACTTCAGGATTTCAACAGGCAATACTCGCACTCGGAGAGGCAAGCAAACAACTTAGGCAGGGTGCTACGCCAGAGGCGGCAAAACTTGCAGCTAAGAACACAGCAAGCTTTGGTGGCCCTATGCGATCAAACCTTATTCGTTTGCTCGATTATATTGGTATACCTCAGAAAATAGACATTGATTCATGCTCCGAGCTATTTGGAAGTAAATCGGATCTGGTTCACTACACTTCAGCGCTTCGTTACCCTGTATTCAAATCGCTCAAGAATTACAGTGGTACACCTTCAATGGTTTCAAAGCCAATTCTTCTCAGGCAACTTGAAAATTACTTGTTGCCGGAGCTGAAACAACTGAACTCATCTACCCTAATTGTTCCGCTAGGGCCAAAAGTCGAAGAGGCATTAAGCTTGGCAGTGGAATTTGGCGTCGTAAGTCAAGAACAAGTGCTAGGCGGGTTGCCCCACCCGTCTGGGGCAAATTCCGAAAGAATTGCGTATTTCTTAGGGGAGAAAACTGCAGATAAATTATCAGCTAAAACAAACCCAATAAAAATTGATGCAGCCAAAGAAAAAGTAATGGCTAAAGTAGCATGCATCTAGCACCTAACAAGGCCAGCCAGAGGGACACAAAAACCGCCGCTTCGCTCTGGTTTTCGTGCCCCTGCTGGCGGCGTTAGACCGCAAGGCAGGAGTTCGCGAGGACGTGGAACGATTTGTATCACCGCCGATTGACCAATTGGAGAAGCTCCGCCAGCCACTTACCGCAGGCGAACGACTAATCTTCAATCTCTTCAACGAGAAGTTGGCACCCGAATGGGAAATCTATATCCAGCCCCATCTAAATGGGTTGAGGCCAGACTTTGTTCTTCTGAACCCTAATGTTGGGATAGCCGTTTTTGAGGTTAAAGACTGGAACCTTGATGCAATGCGGTATTGGACTGAAGAGAGAAGTGGGAAAGCTCCAAAGCTATGTGCAAGTGATGGAATTAAGTCATTCTCAATTCAAAGTCAAAACCCGATTGAGAAAGTGTTTAGATACAAGCAGGAAATACACAATCTTTACTGTCCACGGCTAGACGGAAAGGCGGGCTTTGCCACTATTACTGCGGGAGTGATATTCCCATTTGCCAGACAAGAGCAGATAGACAGCCTACTGAAGCCCTGCCTAATCCATAGGGATATGTTGAGGTGGTCTAATAACTACAATCCGATATCCGGTGCTGAAGCAGTTGCGGAAGGCCGGATTGACTTGGTGTTCCCTGAAAGTCGTCGATCTTCGTCAAGGTTCATGACTGAAGATCAAGCTAACGACATGAGAAACTGGCTTGTTGAGCCAGACTATGCCGCCACTCAACGAAAACCTATCGAGTTAGATACCGCACAAAGAGGCTATGTAACTTCACGCACTCAGTCCGGCTACAGACGAATCAAAGGCCCCGCAGGTTCTGGAAAATCTCTAATTCTTGCAGCCCGAGCGGCGCAGTTGCTTGGTGAAGGCAAAGAAGTCCTTGTTGTGACCTTCAATATCACATTGCTTCACTACCTGATGGATGTAGCGGTGAGGTGGCCAAATGCTCACGGACGGACAAGACAGGGAATTACTTGGCTGAATTTCCACTCGTGGTGTAAACGGGTCTGCGAAGAGTCTGACTGTGAGAACGAGTATCGCGACCTTTGGAAAGGCGGAGAAGGCCGGGAATCTCACGTGCTAAGCGTGCAACTTCCTGCGCTTGTCGCAAGCTGTATAGATAAAGATGAAGAAGAGGTTATAGAAAGATACGACGCCGTGCTCGTAGATGAAGGGCAGGATTTTCTTCCTGCTTGGTGGAATGTGTTGAGGAAAGTTTGTCGTACGGGAGGAGAAATGCTGCTCGTCGCTGATGCGACGCAGGACATTTATGGAACTGCTCGTTCATGGACGGATGAAGCTATGACTGGCGCAGGATTTCCTGGCGGCAGGTGGGCTGAACTTCAGACGTGCTATCGACTTCCACCCACGGCAATGGAACTCGCACGAAATTTTGCGGATCAGTATTTGCCCAGTGATACAGTCGATTTGCCAAACGGCCCTCAGGGCGAACTTGATCTTTATCCATGCCAATTACGGTGGGTGCAAGTATTTGACGGGGATGACGTGCAAGTATGCACAGAAGAAATTCTAAAAATGGCTCCGAAGGCCAAGAATGACATTCTGGCAATCACGGATATTACATTCTTAACGGGAACCCAAATGATGGGGGCAGCTGTGGTAAAGACTCTTGAATCAAAAGGAGTTAACACAGTCCATACATATAGCCCCGACAAAAAAGAGTCACGCAGGAAGAAGATGGGTTTCTATATGGGGGATGCCAGAGTCAAGGCAACAACGCTACATAGTTTCAAAGGCTGGGAGTCCCGCGCAATTGTTCTTTTCGTGGGGGAGAAGATTGACAACCAAGCCTGCGCGTTGATTTATGCGGGGCTAACTCGGCTGAAACGTCATGAAAAAGGCAGTTATCTAACAGTTGTTTCGTGCGCAAGCGATCTTGCTGAATTTGGAAGGTCATGGCCGAACTATGAAGAAAAGTAGCGTATGCGAGTTGCGGTCTAACAATTCATTCAAGCCGACGCCGCTTCGCGGCGCGGCTTAATTCAGGCGTTATGTGCCCTTAGTCCCCCTGAGCTTGCGTGCCCGACTGACCAAGAGTACACTCACTGGTACATCCAAGAGTACGACTGAAGTGCTATGACTAAGTTAAAAGTTGATGAAGATATTCGCCCACTGTCTGATTTCAGGGCAAGCATAGCCTCTTTTGTAAAGCAGATTAACGAGACCCATCGACCCATGGTACTAACCCAACGGGGCCGCGGCGTTGCAGTTCTGGTTGGAGTGCATGAATACCAAAAGATGCAGCAACGCCTAGAGTTGCTTGAAGATATCTGCCGGGCAGAAGCGCAAATCGAAGCGGGAGAAGGCGTTCCGCATGCGGAGGCAAAGGATCGGATACTGAGGCAACTGCGCCAGTCATGATTGAATGGTCGCCTCTTGCATTGGAAAGAGCAGGTGAAATTGCCGGCTATATCGCGCTTGATAAACCCTCGGCTGCAGAATCGTGGCTAGACGGACTATTCGAATCGGTTGAGCGCCTGGAGCCACACCCGATGAGCGGCAGAGTGGTCCCTGAGGTCAACATCGAGCGAATTCGCGAAATCATCTATGGTGCATACCGAATTATCTACCGTGTTGATACTCATACTCAGGCTCAAAAAGTTTCTGTCTTGACAGTTCTGCGGGGCAGTGAATTAATCCGGGCTGATGAACTCGAATAGAGAATGCACATGGTATTTGGGGTCAGGGTAAAAACTATTCCTAGCAGGTATTTGGGGTCCGTGTAAAAACTATTCCTTGATTCATGATCTATCGCCAACACGGTGGCTTTTACGCTGCCCCAAATGAATCACGCACCCGAAAATGAAATCGTGTAGGAGCTTGCCTGCAAGCGACCACACCATCGATGTCTTGCACTTGGTGCCTGCCGTCCGAGGGGTGTCGCCTGCAGGCAGGCTCTTACAAAATCGCTCTCAAGCACCTCCGCTTCTGCGTCATTGTGATCAAAATGAAGATTCCGCTCGGGCGTTATCGATTGCCTGAAGGACGCCGTTGATCAGCTCCGGACTGTAGGCCACCTCAACGATGCCGTTGACGATGAACTGCACACCCACGCACAGAATCAGAAAACCCATGATTCTGGTCATGGCGTGCAAACCATTCACACCGAGTAACCGCACCAGACCTGTGGACAGCCTCAGCGTGGCATACACCAACACCGCGACCAACAGAATTCCAACGATGATGGAAGCGAAATCCAGCCAGCTACGCGCCAGCGACGTCAGGCCGATGGTTACCGAAATCGCGCCCGGCCCCGCCAGACTCGGCATAGCCAGCGGCGTAAAAGACACATCGCGCTTGCGCTTTGATTCCATATGTTCGGCACGGGTCTGACCACCGTCGTCCTTCGGATAAAGCATGCGCATGCCAACCCCCGCCACCAGAATACCGCCGGCAATCCGCAGCCCCGGCAGCGACAGGCCAAAGAATTTCATGATGAACGTACCGCCGACCAGAAAAGCGACCAGGATACAGATCATGTAAATCACGGCTTTGCCGGCCTGCTCGCGACGCTCCGCATCCGTATCGCCCTCTGTGATGCTGAGGAACATGGGGGCCGTGCTGAAGGGATTGATGATGGGCAACAGTGCAATAAGTGTGGCGATGGCAAGCTGCATGGCTGTTTCGGTCCTTGAATTGATGGCTTGTAGTATATTCTAGCGATTAGTCGAGCGAGGGGCCATGAATCATGGCTGCAAGAGCTGAACCAGAAAGGAAACATCGTCCAAGATGCTCGCAACTCGCAGAAATCCGCAAACACTTGACGATCATCGACAGTCCTTGATCAAGCGCATGGAAAACGCACACATGAACGTCTACGCTGTATCCACAAAAAATACCCGTTGCCGCAATAGATAGGCGAGACTGCAATCCTGAGAACGAACATGAAAATGCATAATAGCTCCGAACGCTATGCGTCCACACTGATTGTTCTGCATTGGTTGATGCTAGCGCTAATCGTGGCGGTATATGCCTGTATCGAGCTTCGTGTTTTGTTTCCAAAGGGCAGTGACCCCCGCGAAGCTCTAAAAACCTGGCACTTCATGTTGGGATTGTCCGTACTATTACTGGCCGTGCTACGAGTAGTCGTGCGCATTGCAGCGGGAGCTGCGCCACCAATTGTGCCAACACCCAAGACGTGGCAGCAGGTACTGGCGAAGACAGTACATTTCACGCTATACGCACTAATGCTGGGAATGCCGCTGATCGGTTGGCTGATTCTTAGCACGAGTGGTAAACCAATTCCTTTTTTTGGGTTGGAGCTGCCTTCTTTGATGGGAGAGAACAAAGCGCTATCATCACAGGCCAAGAGTATTCACGAAGCCGTCGGCATCGCGGGGTATTTTTTAATCGCCTTTCATGCCGCTGCTGCCCTACTCCACCAATACTTCGTGCGCGACAACACTCTGATGCGCATGCTTCCTCACAGAAAACAGGATTGAATCACGCACCCGGTCATGAAGTCGTGTAGGAGCTTGCCTGCAAGCGACCATATCATCGATATTTTTGCGCCTGGTGCCTGTCGCAAGAAGGTGTCGCCTGCGGGCAGGCTCCTACAAAATCGCTCTCAGGCAAGCAACGAGGAAAACTTTTCTCACCATATTTGGGATGTATCAGATAGCAATGGACCGTTTGGCAGGATGGCCTGCACCGTGGTCAGCAGTTTTCTACCATATTGCGAACAGACCTTACGTCGGCCAATCGAAAATCTTTCTTGCTATAAATACCGTGCTGGCACAGAATCTCCCGCAGCTTCGGCCACAGCTCGTCAGCGGGCATCAATCGGGGCATTGAAAACTCGCGCTATTGTTAGCGCAGGAGCCGGCAATACCAAGCACGTACGCTTTGACGAACGTATTGAGATGCGTACAATGGCTGTGAATTGAGCGCGTCAGAGGTACATCATGACTGGTATTACCGCCACCGAGGCCCGCAGTAACCTTTACAGGCTGATCGATGAGACCGCCGAATCTCATAAACCAATAGTGATCATGGGCAAGCGGAACAAGGCTGTTCTGGTGTCTGAAGAAGACTGGGCGGCAATTCAGGAGACGCTGTTCCTGTTATCTGTACCTGGCATGCGCGAGTCCATCCGCGAAGGTATGAATACTCCCGCCAATCAATGTGATGAGGACCTGGACTGGTGACATGGAAGTTGGTTTATACCAAGCACGCTCAGAAAGATGCCAAAAAATTGTCCGCAAGTGATTTGAAACCCAAAGCCCAGGAATTGCTGGCACTGATCTCCGAAGACCCCTATCGAAAACCGCCCCCCTACGAGAAGCTGGTCGGCGATCTTTCGGGAGCCTATTCCCGCAGGATCAACATCCAGCATCGCCTGGTGTACCAGCTGCTTGAAAGCGAGCAAGTCGTGAAGATCCTTCGGCTTTGGAGCCACTACGAATAATGTCCAATCAAGTGCTGCTGTGGTCCATCACCAAAATATCCAAACACAGCGCGGCACCATGAGAAGGGACCAGACCTGCTACACTGCGCACCGTTCCCCCACCAGGCTGCCGCCGTGACCGATCCCGCTTTTTCCACGCTCCCTCTCCCACAAACCATGCTCGCCAACCTCGATTCCCTCGGCTATCAGACGATGACGCCGATCCAGGCGCGCGCACTGCCGGAGATACTGGCGGGCAAGGATCTGATCGGTCAGGCCAAGACCGGCAGCGGCAAGACCGCGGCCTTCGGCATCGGCCTGCTCAATGCCCTCAATCCGCGCTATTTTGGCTGCCAGGCGCTGGTGCTTTGCCCCACCCGCGAGCTGGCGGATCAGGTCGCGCGGGATATCCGCAAGCTCGCCCGCGCCGTGCACAACATCAAGGTGCTCACCCTGTGCGGCGGCGTGCCCGGCGGTCCGCAGCGCGCCTCTTTGGAGCATGGCGCCCAGGTCATCGTCGGCACGCCCGGCCGCGTGCAGGAGCATGTGGAGCGCGGCAGCCTCAAACTCGACGGGCTCAATACGCTGGTGCTCGACGAAGCGGATCGCATGCTCGACATGGGTTTTTACGACAGCATCGCCGCCATCATCGGCAAGACGCCGGCGCGGCGCCAGACTCTGCTGTTTTCCGCCACTTATCCGGGCGGCGTTAAAAAGCTCGCTGGCAGTTTCATGCGCGATCCACGCTTCATCAAAGTGGAGGCGCTGCATGACGACAGCCAGATCGAACAGCGCTTCTACGAGATCGACCCGGTCGAACGTTGTGACGCGGTGCTGAAAGCGCTGGCCTGTTTCCGACCAGAGTCCACCCTGGCTTTCTGCTTCACCAAACAGCAGTGCCAGGAGGTGGCAGATTACCTCTCCAGCAACGGAATTTCCGCCATGGCCCTTCACGGAGATCTGGAACAGCGCGACCGCGATCAGGTGCTGGCGATGTTCGCCAACCGCAGCCTGTCGGTGCTGGTGGCCACCGACGTGGCGGCCCGCGGGTTGGATATCGACGCCCTCGACATGGTGATCAACGTGGAACTGGCGCGCAGCGCGGAAATTCATATTCACCGGGTTGGCCGCACGGGCCGCGCCGGCAACAAAGGCATGGCGATAAGCCTGGTGGCGCCGGCGGAAATCCGCCGTGCGCAGGCCATCGAGGAAATCCAGCAAAAGCCGCTCAACTGGCATCCCCTGAGCAGCCTCAAGCCCCGCAGTGGCGAGGCTCTGCGACCACCGATGGTAACGCTGTGCATTGCCGCGGGCCGCAAGGACAAGCTTCGCCCCGGCGATATTCTCGGCGCTCTCAGCGGCGAGGCGGGAATCCCCGCCACTCAGGTGGGCAAGATCACCCTGTTCGATAACCAGGCTTTCGTGGCAGTGGCGCGGGAGACAGCTCCTCTCGCCCTGGCGCGTTTGAATAGCGGCAAGATCAAGGGGCGTTCGCTGAAGGTGCGGGCGTTGTAAGAATCTGTCTACGGGCTCGCAGTTTCGTAGGGTGGACAAGTTTTCTCCACCGAATCGCGAAAGGATCGGCATCGGTGACAATTCTGGTGGACAGGAAAGCGTTGTCCACCCTACTGGCGCGGTGACGCGGGAATTCTTGCAGCCCAGGCGGGCAAGATCAAGCGGTGCGCGCTGCAGCTGCGGCCGCTGTAAAAGCCTGTCTCCGGAGTCGCAGTTTCGTAGGGTGGGCAAGGTTTTTGTCCACCGAATCGCGAAAGGATCGGTATCGGTGACAATTCTGGTGGACAGGAAAGCGTTGTCCACCCTACTGGCTCGGTGACGCGGGAATTCTTGCAGCCCAGGCGGGCAAGATCAAGCAGTGCGCGCTGCAGCTGCGGGCGCTGTAAAGGTCTGTCTCCGGAATCCCAGTTTCGTAGGGTGGACAAGTTTTTTGTCCACCGAATCGCGAAAGGATCGGCAGCGGTGACAATTCTGGTGGACAGGAAAGCGTTGTCCACCCTACTGGCTCGGTGACGCGAGAATTTCTGCAGCCCAGGGGGGGGGCAAAATCAAACGACGGCACGGAAGCTGCAGGCGCTGTAAAAGTCTGTCTCCGGAATCGTAGTTTCGTAGGGTGGACAAGGTTTTTTGTCCACCGAGTCGCGAAAGGATCGGTATCGGTGACAATTCTGGTGGACAGGAAAGCGTTGTCCACCCTACTGGCTCGGTGACGCGGGAATTTCTGCAGCCCAGGGGGGCAATATCAAGCGGTGCGCGCTGCAGCTGCGGGCGCTGTAAAGGTCTATCTCCGGGCACGTAGTTTCGTAGGGTGGACAAGGTTTTTTTGTCCACCGAGTCGCGAAAAGACGGGAATCGGTGACCTTTCTGGTGGACAAGAAAGCGTTGTCCACCCTACTGGCCTGCGCTTCAGCCCTCTTCCGCCTCCCGGCGTCCCTGTTGGCGGCGCTGCTCTTCCGCCAGGGCTTCGCGGATGGCCAGCATCACGGCGTCCACGTCGGCGCTGGCATCGTCGTCCTCGAAGCAGCCTGTCAGGGCAGTACCGGGGTGCAGCGCACCGCTCTCATAGAGCGACCAGATTTCCTCGGCGTAGCGCGTGCCCAGCAACTCGGGAGCGAATTGTCCGTAGTAAGCGGTCATGTTGGCCACGTCCCTGGTCAGCATGGCGCGGGCGTGGGGATTGGCGGCGGCGTCCACCGCCTGCGGCAGGTCGATGATCACCGGACCATCATCGTCCACCAGCACGTTGAATTCCGACAGGTCGCCGTGCACCAGCCCGGCGCACAGCATCAGCACCACGAAATCCATCATCAGGGCATGGTCTTCGAGGGCCTGCTCGCGTGGCATGGCGACCTCGCTCAGGCGCGGGGCAACGTCGCCATCCGCGTCGCTGATCAGTTCCATCAGCAGCACGCCGTCGACGCAGCCATAGGGTTGCGGCACCCTCACCCCGGCGGCGGCCAGCCGGTAGAGAGCCGCCACTTCGGCATTGTGCCAACTGTCCTCGCGCTGCTTGCGGCCGTAGCGAGTGCCTTTTTCCATGGCCCGGGCGCGGCGACTGTTGCGCACCTTGCGCCCCTCCTGGTATTGCACTGCCTGGCGGAAACTGCGTTTGTCCGCCTCTTTATAGACTTTCGCGCAGCGCATCTCGCTACCGCAGCGAACCACATAGACGGCCGCTTCCTTGCCGCTCATCAGGGGACGGATGACCTCATCCACCAGGCCGTCGTCCACCAGGGGCTGCAGCCGTTTGGGTACTTTCATGGTGCTGGTTTCCTCGGGTGGCCTGGTGAGTGGTTTATTGGCGCGCAGGATACAGGGAAGCCGCAGCGCCGACCATGCGCATCGACCTGGGAAATGGCGCAAGGCCTCGCGCCGAGAAATTTCAACTTCGATCAGCCGCTCAGCAAGCGTTTCACGACACCCTCGCCCGCGCGCCGGCCCGTGGCAAAACAGGCGCTGAGCAGATAGCCACCGGTTGGCGCTTCCCAGTCGAGCATTTCACCCGCGACAAAAATACCCGGCAACGATGTCAGCATCAGGTCCTCGTTGACGGCAGTGAAACTCACGCCGCCGGCACTGCTGATGGCCTCCGCTATCGGACGCGGCGCACTCGGGCGCAGGGGCATGGCCTTGAGCGCCCGAGCCACGGCCGCTGCATCGCCGTTGTTCAGGTCGGGACAGCACTCCCTGAGCAAAGGGGCGACGATGGCTGGCAGGCGCAGTTTTTTGCGCAGCACATTTGCGAAGGACATGCCCTTGCGGGGCTGTTGCAGCCGCGCCTCGATATGTTCGATGTCCGTCTCCGGCAGCCAATCGAGCCACAAAGTCGCGTCTTTCCTGTCACGCAGCAGCTCCCGCAACGGCGCACTCAAGGCATAGACCAGGCTGCCCTCGATGCCATAATCGCTCACCACGAATTCGCCCTTGCGGCGCCACTGTCGCCCCTCCCGGTCTGTGAGCGCCAGAGCCACCTGCTTGACGGGCGTGCCCGCAAAACGCTCGCGAATGTGCGCGCTCCACTGCACGTCGAAACCGCAGTTGCTCGGCTGCAAAGGCGCAATTTCTACCCTCGCCTCGCGCAGTAACTCGCACCAGCTGCCGTCGGAACCCAGCTTTGGCCAACTGCCGCCGCCGAGCGCCAGCACCGCCGCATCGACGTGAACCACCGTCTCGCCCTCGGAGGTGGCGAAACGCCAACCCCGAGACGGATCGCCATCGCACCAGCCGAGCCAGCGATGGCGCGGGTGGAACACGACCCCCAGGCCTCGTAGCCGCTGCAGCCACGCGCGCAGCAAGGGTGCGGCTTTCATATCCGTGGGAAATACCCGCTTCGAACTGCCCACGAAGGTGTCGATGCCCAGGCCCTGAATCCAGTCCCGCAGCTGTTGTGGCGTGAAGTCATCGAGGATGGGCTTCAGCCGAGGCTGTGCAGCGCCATAGTGGGTGACGAAAATGGCATGATCTTCGGCGTGGGTGATGTTCATGCCGCCGACACCGGCCAGCAGAAACTTGCGCGCCACGCTCGGCATGGCGTCGTAGACGTGGACGGCGATGCCCGCGCGCGCGATCACCTCCGCAGCCATCAGCCCTGCAGGGCCGCCACCGATCACCGCCACCACGGGCCGATCAGAGCGAGAAGAAACAGAAAGTAGTTTGGGCATGTCTCACAACGATGATTGGCGAACCGCGATTGTAGAGCCTGTCGAGGTTTCGGCCCAGAATTTACGCGCCGCGAGACGACAACCACCGGCCACTGTGCACGCCAGCGCGTTGTCATGGCGAAAAGCGCAGGGAACCCTGGGCGAGCGGCGCAGCCCAATATCAGGAAGCAAACGCCAATAACCGACAGGAGCGAATCATGAAGTTCATTTTTGAGGTCCACATCAAAGAGGGTTACCGCGCCGAGCAATATGCCGACGCCTGGGTGCGGGCCAGCGAAATCATCCAAAACGCGCCGGGCGCACGCGGTACCGAGTTGCATCGCAAGATCGGCGATCCCAATACCCTGATCGCCATCGCGAGCTGGCACAGCAAGGAAGAGCGGGATGCGATGGAGGGACGCCACAATCCCGACGTGGCGGCAATCATCCGCGAAGCCGCCGCCTTTTGCGAAATCCGCCTGATTGGCGAGTTCGAAGACCCGGAATGGGTGGTCAAACCCTCCTGAGCCGGGCGGTGGTATCATCTCGTTACCCAACGCAATCCGCGCCCGACATGAGACCACAAAAAACCCCATCGCTGACAGTGCCGCGCGTCATTCTCTTCGACTGGCACGGCACCCTCGTTGACACGCTCGACGCCATGTTCAGCGCCATGGAGCAAATGCTGCCCATGCTGGAAGACCTGGATCTGGTGTCACGGCTGGTGCCGGAAGAAGAGTGCGCGACGGAGGACGATGCCAAGCTGGTGCACTACATCCGCATTTTTCGCCGCCTGCACCCGCGCATCCTGGCGGAAAAGCGCGTTTCGCGCACCGAGATATTCGACGCCATCTTCGGCGCCGATCGCGAGGCCAAACGCATTGCCCACCGAATTTACAACCAGTGCTACCGCAATCATTTCGGCAATGTGAAGCCGTTTCAGGAAGGCATCGGAGACTATCTCGAAGCCCTCAAGCGGCTCGGTATTGGCATCGGCATCGCCACCAATCGCAGCCGCGAATTTCTCGATCATGAACTACAACTGATCCAGGATGGCGAGTGGGTTCCTTTCATCGATTCCACGGTATGCGCGGACGACGTCACTGAATACAAGCCCGACCCGCAGATGCTGCTGACCATCATCGCCACTTTCGACGAGCAACCGGGAGAACATATCTGGTACGTGGCGGACAGCTATCTCGACATGGTGGCGGCAAAAAATGCCGGCATCACCGCCATTTTTTACAATGGCGCCAATGCCGACGACGGCATGCTGGAAGATATTTTTCGCGACGACCGCCGCAAGGCGCCGGATGCGGTGATCGACAGCTTCGACCAGTTGCTCGATCTGCTGGCGCCCATGGAACACGGTGACACCACGCCCTTCGCCGCGCGCCTCGCCGATATTCGTCCGCCCCACTATCCGGCGCCGGAACCGCCACCGCCGCGCATCGAACCCGACTGGCATCCGGCGGTGGTGCGACTATCGCCGCCCGTGGTGATTCTGTTCGACTGGCACGCCACCCTCGTCGACACCCTCGATGCCATGTATCACGCAGTGGATGAAATGCTGCCCGAACTGCGCCGTCGCGGCCTGCTCGATCGCATGGTGCCACCCTCCGACAGCCGCACGCCGGAAGACGCAAAGCTGGTGGAATACATCTACGAATATTGCTGCCTGCATCCGCGCGTACGCGCCGACCGCAAGATTTCACGCACCGATATTTTCGAGGTGATGTTTGGCAACGACCAGGAAACCAAGCAGATAGCCCACGGCATTTTCACCCACTACTATCGCAAGCACTTCGGCACCGTGAATCCCTACGAGCCGCGCGTGAAAGATTTGCTGCTGGGATTGCGCACCCTGCGTCTCAAGCTAGGCGTCATCACCAATCGCGATCGCGAATTTTTCGAACACGAGATTCGCGCGGTGGATGGCAGCGGCTGGGAAGGAATTTTCGAGGTGACCTTGTGCGGCGACGATACCGAGCGGCGCAAGCCCTACCCTGACCAATTGCTGCTCGCCGCGGAAAAGCTCGGCCACCTGCCCGGCCGCAACATCTGGTACGTGGGCGACAGCACCACAGACGTGGCCGCCGCCAAACGGGCGGGCATGACCGCGGTATTCTTCAACGGCGCCCAGTGGGATTTGCCCTGGCTGTCGAAAATCTTTCCCGGCAGCGAGGAGCATCCCCACAAACCCGATGTGGTGGTCAACGACTTTTCCGAGTTCTGGGCGCTCACTCTCGCGTGCCGCAACCGGCGTTCTCCCTTCTGATCCAGGTATTCCGCGCAAGGCCATTCACCAAAACCATGACCAACCACTCCGACCCCATCGCACACTTTCTCGCCGAGAACTGGTTCATGTACGCCTGGCTCACGGAGGCGCAGCGCAACGTCGTGCTGAACTTCACGCGCACCTTCTGCGACGCAAGCGAATTCTGGTTTGCGCCGGAAATCACGCCTGCCGAAGAGCTCGCCTGGCTGGTGGGCGCCAACGCCGCACTGGTGGGCGGCGCCCAGGCGACCAACTGTTTTGCCGGCGTGCGCTGGATTTATCTGGTGGGAGACGAAGCCTTCGACGGCGAGCTCAGCGGCGACGCGCGCGGCCACAGCACCGTGCGCATCAACGCCATCGATCTCGTGGAAGAATCCCGGCAACGCATTCCCGGCCAGCAGATCGCCATACACGAATTCGCCCATGTGCTCGACGCCCTGTTCGGCATTACCGACAGCACGCCGGCGCTGCGGGATGCCCTGGAGCTGCATCTGGAAAACCGCCGCAACGGTGTCGAAGACGTGATTCCCGAAGCCGTGTTTGAAACCATGATCGAGCAGGACACCCGGGTGGAATTCTTTTCCTATGTGTCGGAGATTTTTTTTACCGACCCCCATGGCATTCTCGATTTTTATCCGCCACTCTATGACGACCTGGTGGCCATCTATGACCTGGACCTGGCGGCACAATTGCCGGATCTGGCGCTGGATGAAAGCCACCACCACTAAACCATAAACAGCAGACGGAGCTCACATGAATAAAACAGGATACTTCCTTGGCCATGCACTCGCGATGCTGCTCATCTGGAACAGCGCGCTGGCAGAGGACAGCGATCGCAAGGACGGCGGCAAACTGATCGTCGCACCCTATGCCTGGGCGCTCAACATGTCCGGCACCATCGGCCTCAACGGCATCGATGTGCCTCTCAACCTGCAGAGCACGGAGTTGCTCAGCGGCGTGAAATCCGGCGGCATGGGCTATGCCCAGTGGCAGAACGAGCGCTGGTTTCTCTATCTGGAAGGGATCTTCATCGATTTCGGTGAGAAGCATTTCGCGCCGCTGTTCAATCAGTCGGTGGAGGCCTCGGTGCTGTTCGCGGAAACGGGCGCCGGCCTCAATTTCGATGTGGCGAAGGGCGTGAGAATTTCTCCATACGTCGGGGCGCGCCTGATCAAGCTGGAGGTCGATGTGAAAGGTCCTCTGCTGCATCAAACCGTAAAACAGGAATGGGTGGATCCGGTGGCTGGCGCGCTGGTGCAGGTACCGCTGTCCGAGCGCTTCACCTGGGTGACCAAAGCCGACGCGGGTGGCTTCAACGTCAACGGCAACAACTACCAAAGTGTTGCGACGCTGATGGTCTACGGTATCAATGCGCGCTGGTCGCTGGGTGCGGGCTACCGCTACGCCACTTTCGATGCCTCCGGCAGCGACGGTCTGACCATGGATCTCGAAGGCCACGGCCCCATGGGTGGATTGCAGGTGATTTTCTGAGGCGGGCGGATGAGCTGTAAGCTGGAACACGGCAAGAACCGAGTTCTGCCAAAGTCTAACTTAAAGCTGATAGCTTATAGCTCACAACACCAGCTAAGGATGTTTCTCAAGATATTCCTTGAGCGCAACCGCATTGTTATGGCTGGTGTCCCTGGCGGCGTACAGCAGTGTGACATCCTTGCGGGCGAGTTGTTCACGAAGTGTCTCGAGGGCCTCTGCTGCGTCGGTGTCCTTGTCGAGTTCACGAAAATAGCGGCTGCGAAACTCCTGCCATTTCTCTGGCTCGTGGTTGAACCATTTGCGCAGTTCCGTGCTCGGCGCGAGGGCCTTGAGCCACAAATCGAGATGGGCGTCATCCTTTTTGACACCTCTGGGCCAGATCCCGTCGACAAGTACGCGCGCGCCATCGCTTGTCGCCGCATCCTCATAGATGCGCCGCACTTTCAGACTGTGGCTTTTCTTTCCTCTGGACATCGTCAACCCGTTGTATTCCGCAAAGTCATCGCCGTAGCACACCGGGCTTGCGGATCGACCGCGGGCCCTCGATTCAGCCCGGGGGCCGCTACGCTCCTTGACCATCGCACGTTCCCGGCGCCATGACGCCTGTTGCTGGTTTCGCTATATGTTATAGCCGAGGAAGTCCGCAGACGCCAATTACCGGCGCCGCAAGGCCAGCAGCGGCAGGCCCGCGAGCAGCACCAGCAAGCCCGCGATGGCGCCCGGGCCGGCGTAGAGCAGGCTCGACCAGAACAAACCCAGACAGGTCGCGGCAAATACCAGTACCGGAAACGGGTAGAAAGGCACCCGGAACGGCCGCAAGGCGTGCGGTTCCTTGCGGCGCATGACTACGACCGAGCCTGCGGTAAAGAACATGAACAGCCAGAATACCGGTGCGGTATAGGCGACCATGGCGGCAAGGCCGTTCTCGCTGAGCGCACCGAGCAGCACCAGGCCAAGCGTGATGATCCCTTGCAGCGCCAGTGCGCGCAGCGGCGTGTTGCCGGCGCTGCTCCAGGTGCCCAGGGCGCGCAGACGTGGCACATCCCGGCCGAGCGCGTAATACACCCGCGCACCCGTGAGGATGGTGGCGTTCATGGTGCTCAGCGCCGCCAGGCAAATCATCAGGCTCAGCAGTACCGCCGCCATGGGGCCGGCGACCGTGCGCATCAGGTCGGCACCCACCGCCTGCGACTGGCGCAAGCCTTCCAGGCCGAAGATCTGCAGATAGGACAGATTCACCAGCAGGTAGATGGCCGTCACCAGCGCCGCGCCGATCAACAACACCCTGGGCATCATGCGCCCCGGATTGCGCAGCTCGCCCGACAAATACACCGCCTCGTTCCAGCCGCCATAGGTGAGCAATACGAACACCATGCCCATGCCCAGCACACCGGCCCAGTTGCCTCCCGCCACCGGCGTTTCTCCCGCTTGCGGTGGCACCTCTGCGCTGACGCCCAACCCCGCGACGATGGCACAGCCGATCGCCAGAACCGTGAGCCAGGTGAAAAACATCTGCAACCGTTTCGATTCGCGGGTACTGGCCATGTTGAGCAACGTCAGCAAAACCACGGCAAGCGCGGCGTGAATGGCGGCCCCCTGCCCACCGAGCGGCAACAGCTGTTGGGCATATTCCCCGTAAATGAACGCCACTGCGGCAATGGCGCCGGTCTGGATCACGGTGCCGCGCGCCCAGGCGAACATCAGGCTCAGGCGTGCACCCCAGGCGCGGCGCAGGAAGTGATATTCGCCACCGGCGTGGGGATAGGCGGCTCCCAACTCCGCATAGCACAGCGCGCCGATCAGCATGATCAGGCCGCCCGCCAGCCACAGCCCCATATAGGTCGTCGTGCTGCCGGCGTGCTGGGCGACCAGCGGTGGAAAACCGAAGATGCCGATCCCCACCACCACGCCGACCAGCACGGCCACGCCGTCGCTGACGTTGAGCGCCCCCTTGGGCAGGGCCAGCGCTTCGCTGCGACCGCCGTCAGCGCACACGTTTGGCCTGCCAGTTGGATTCGCCCTTGGCGTCCGGCAACGGGACGATACTGTCGCCCTGGACTTTGCCGACGTAGCGCTTGCCATCCAGCTCGAAGCGTATCTCAGTGCCCCTGAGGCGCGCATCGGCCAGCTCCACCGCCTGGTCCTCGACGTAGGCGGTACCGTCGATGCGCTGGTAGCGTTGTGTCAGCGAAAGATCGACGGTACCGCCATCCGCGGTGCTGAGCTGCCAGCGTCCCTCGACCTGTGCCGGCACGATCCACAGATAGATGTTTGCCGTCTCGATCGTATCGAAGCCGTCCGCCTCCCAGTCGCCCATGTTGAAGGCGTGGGACACGACCCGGGTTCCCGGTGCCATGCGTTCAAGGATGACGGGACGCAAGCGCAGGTTGATGCCGGGCAGCAGATACATGGTGAGCACCGTGGCCTCGCTGAAGTCCTTGAGGAAGATGTCGCCATATTCGAATTTTGCGCGCTCCTCGACCCCTTCCGCGCGTGCGTTGGCGCGCGCCTCGCGAATTCTCTCGGGATCGAGATCGATGCCCCGCGCCGACTGCACATTCCAGTCGCGCACCGCGGAGATGACGATGCGGCCGTCCCCTGATCCCAGATCGACGACGCGGTCGTCCTTGTTGGCACCAGCCATCTCCAGCATGCGATCGACCACGCTCTGGGGCGTGGGAACATAGGGAACGTCCAGTGCCTGAGCCGCACCGTGAATGAACATGGCCTGAACGACCAGAAGCAGTCCCGGCACAAGCCGGGATACCCTGCGAGGGCGCACTGACATCATTTTCTCCTTCTCTTATGGGCTTTGAGCTGTTCAGAGGATCTGACGCACGACGTCGGACTGATGTTTACCAGCTGGTGCCGATCCGAAATGCCTATCTACGAACCTTATTTATCTGGCGAGTTCCCTGTGCTTTGCCGGGATTCGCAGGAAAAGTGATGATGCAGGCGGTGCCAGGGCTGCGGCCAGCAAAACACCAACCACCCTGCGGCTTGATACGGAACTGTAGGAGCGGCCTTGGCCGCGAACATCCATCAACACGGAGATTTCGCGGCCAAGGCCGCTCCTACACAAGGCCCATGCTCCGCGTGGGAACCAGGAAACGGTATGTCGAAGGCATAAAAAAACAGGACCGAAGCCCTGTTTTTTTATTGCACGGAATTGCGCTTATTCGCCCGCTTCCGGAGTCTCGGCCACGGCCTCGACCTGGGGCTGGCCTGCGCCGTTGTCACCCTCTTCCGCCTGCGCTTCCTTGATGGAAAGCTTGATGCGGCCGCGGTTGTCCACGTCCAGTACCTTGACGCGCACGCTCTGGCCTTCCTTCAGATAGTCGGATACCGCGTTGACGCGCTCTTCGGCAATCTGGGAAATATGCACCAAGCCATCGAGGCCGGGCAGGAAGGTAACGAAAGCACCAAAGTCCACGACGCGCGCCACGACACCGTCGTAGATCTCGCCGATCTCCGGCTCCGCGGTGATCTGCTCGATGCGGGTGATGGCAGCTTGCAGGCCCTGGGCATCATCGCTGTAGATGCGAATGCTGCCGTCGTCCTCGATGTCGATGGTGGCGCCGGTTTCTTCGGTGAGCGCGCGGATGGTGGCGCCGCCCTTGCCGATCACATCGCGAATCTTGTCCGGATGAATCTTGAGGGTGTGGTAGCGCGGTGCACTTTCGGAGACTTCGGAACGGGCGACGGAAATCACCTTGTTCATTTCGCCGAGAATGTGCAGGCGCGCCTGCTGGGCCTGCGCCAGGGCGATCTCCATGATTTCCTCGGTGATACCCTCGATCTTGATGTCCATCTGCAGTGCGGTCACGCCCTTGGCGGTACCGGCCACTTTGAAGTCCATGTCGCCGAGGTGGTCTTCATCGCCGAGAATGTCGGTCAGAACCGCGTAGCCATCAGCTTCCTTCACCAGACCCATGGCGATGCCGGCAACCGGCGCCTTGAGAGGGACACCCGCGTCCATCAGCGCCAGGCTCGTGCCACAGACACTGGCCATGGAGCTGGAGCCGTTGGATTCGGTGATCTCGGACACCACGCGGACCGCGTAGGGGAACTCGCCCTCGTTGGGCAACACAGCGGCCACACCGCGGCGCGCCAGGCGGCCGTGTCCCACTTCGCGGCGGCCCGTAAAGCCAACCCGGCCACACTCGCCCACGGAGTAGGGAGGGAAGTTGTAGTGGAGCATGAAGCGGTCCTTGCGCTCCCCTTCCAGGGCGTCGATGGTCTGTGCATCGCGCAGCGAGCCAAGCGTGGCGGCGACCACCGCCTGGGTTTCACCGCGGGTGAACAGCGCCGTACCGTGTACCTTGGGCAGAATGCCGACCTGGATGCTGATCGGGCGCACGGTCTTGCTGTCGCGACCATCGATACGGGGTTCGCCGCGAATGATGCGACCACGCACGATTTGCTTTTCGAGGCTCTTGAAGGCATCGGAAACCTTCTCCGCACTGACACCCTGTTCCGGGTTGGCCAGCGCCTCCACGGCCTCGGCGCGCAAGGCGTTGACCTGGGCGACACGCTCCTGTTTGTTGATGGTGCGATAGGCTTCGTCGAGGCGGTCGCCCACGCGCGCTCTGAGAGCGTCGGCAAACACCTGGTCTTCGGCCGGGGGCTGCCAGTCCCAACGGGGCTTGCCCACTTCGCGCACCAGATCGTCGATCACCTGGATGACCGCCTGCATTTCCTGGTGGGCGTACAGCACTGCGCCGAGCATCAGATCCTCGGGCAACTCGCTGGCCTCGGACTCCACCATCAGCACCGCATCGCGGGTACCGGCAACCACCATGTCCAGCAGGGACGTTTTGAGATCGGAGTAGTTGGGGTTGAGCAGGTAGCCCTGCTCCTGGGTATAACCGACGCGAGCACCGCCCACGGGGCCATTGAACGGAATGCCGGAAATCGCCAGCGCCGCGGAGGTGCCGATGATGGCAGCGATGTCCGGATCGATGTCCTTGTCCGCCGACAGCACGGTACAGATCACCTGCACCTCATTCTTGAAGCCGTCGGGAAACAGGGGGCGAATAGGGCGGTCGATGAGACGGGAAGTCAGGGTTTCCTTTTCGCTGGGGCGGCCTTCGCGCTTGAAGAAACCACCGGGGATCTTGCCGGCGGCATAGGATTTTTCCTGATAGTTCACGGTCAGCGGAAAAAAGTCCTGCCCCTCTTTGGCTTCCTTGGCGCCAACCACGGTACAGAGCACCGCGGTGTCGCCCATGCTGCACAGCACAGCGCCCGTGGCCTGCCGGGCAATGCGCCCGGTTTCCAGGGTCACCCTGTGCTTGCCATACTGGAATGACTTGATGATCGGGTTCACGATTGATTACCTTTCTTAAACAACGACGGCTCCCTTGGAGCCGTCTGAATGGATTAACGACGCAGGCCGAGTTTCTTGATCAATTCAGCATAGCGTGCGGTATCTTTGCTCTTGAGATAGTCCAGCAGCTTGCGGCGCTGGTTGACCATACGGATCAGGCCGCGGCGTGAGTGGTGGTCTTTCTTGTGACCTTCGAAGTGGCCCTGGAGCTTGTTGATGTTGGCGGTCAGCAGCGCCACCTGAACTTCGGGGGAACCGGTATCGCCTTCCGCACGGCCGAATTCGGCCTTGATGTTCGCTTTCTCAGCGGCAGTAAGTGCCATGTTGCTTTCTCCAATATGCAATGATGAATACAGGTCTGCCCGCGCATATGTACAGACAGCCTAGCAGGGACCCGACATGGGTCAACTTCCGGGAAGCGCCGCGGGGAGATTGGGCGCTTCGTAAAGACGGTGTTACCAGCGTGTGCGCTACTGCGCGACGGTGAGCCTGCGCGGGGCGAGCCTGCCGTCTTCGAGTACCTGACCGACGCCGATAAAGTCGCCATTGTAGCCAAAGATGCGCACTATGTCGCCTTCGCGTGCCTCGCGGTAGACCTGGGGCGCCACCACCGGCTGACCGTTGCGGAAATACCAGGCCGTGTTGTCGGTAAGCTCCACCGCGCGCAGGTGAGCGGCGGCGCTGTCCACCGGCTGCAGCAGGTAATCCAGGTCCTCGCCGCGACAGGTTTCACGCAGTTTTTCCAGCTGTGCAATGGACACCGCATCCTTTTCGGTGAAGGTGCCCACGGCGGTACGGTGCAGGCGCGTGACATGGGCGCCGCACCCCAGCGCTGCGCCGAGATCTTCCGCCAAGGTGCGCACATAGGTGCCCTTGCTGCAGCGGATCTCGACATCGGCCTCGGCGCGCGCACCGGGACGAAATGCCAGCAGCCGGTAACTGTAGATGGTGACCGGACGCGCTTCGCGCTCCACTTCGATACCTTCACGCGCCAGCTTGTAAAGAGGCTGGCCATCCTTCTTCAGGGCCGAATACATGGAGGGCACCTGGAGGATATCGCCGCGAAAGGCATCGATGGCGGTGGCAACGGCATCTTCCGTGAGATGGCTGGCATCGGTTTCGCTGGTAATCTCGCCATCGGCATCACCGGTTTTGGTGGTGACACCGAACATGAAGGTACTGAGATAGCTTTTGTCCGCATCCAGCAGGAACTGCGTGAACTTGGTCGCCTCGCCAAAACATACCGGCAGCACGCCGGTCGCCATGGGATCGAGGCTGCCCGTATGGCCCGCCTTGGCGGCGTAGAAAAGATATTTGGCGCGCTGCAGGGCATCGTTGGAGGTGATGCCCTGAGGTTTGTCCAGAACGAGAATGCCGTTGACCGGACGGCCCCGGGGTTTGCGTCTTGCCAATTACTCGTCCTCGTCCGTGTGCCTTTCACGATCCTCGGCAATGGCGCGATCGATCAGCGCCGACAGGCGCTGGCCGTGTTCACTGCTGGCATCGTAGTAAAAGCGCAAGCGCGGCACCGTGCGCAGGCGGATGACCTTCGCCAGCTGGCTGCGCAGAAAACCCGCGGCGTGGTTGAGCGCCTCGATGGCCTCGCGTGTTTCGTCCTCGCTCTTGCCGGCCACGAAGTTGACGTGCACCTTGGCTACCGACATGTCGCGGCTCACGTCCACCGCGGTGATGTTCAGAAAACTCACCCGCGGATCGCGCATTTCGTCGCGGATCAGCTCCACCAGCTCACGCTGGACGGCATCCGCGACGCGTTCCGCCCTGCTGTATTCTTTCGCCATGATTGACTCGAAATCCCGGGCGCGTATCAGAGCTTACGCGCCACTTCCTGTACGTCGTACACTTCGATCTGGTCGCCGGGGCGAATGTCGTTGTAGTCCTTCACGCCGATGCCGCACTCGGTGCCACTGCGCACTTCACTGACATCGTCCTTGAAGCGGCGCAGCGACTCGAGACGGCCCTGGAAGATCACCACGTTGTCGCGCAGCACCCGGATCGGCTTGTTCTTGTGGACGGAACCTTCCGTCACAAGACAACCCGCCACCTGACCGAACTTGGGCGAGCGGAACACATCCTTGACCTCGGCGATGCCGACGATCTCCTCGCGGATTTCCGGTGCCAGCATGCCCGACAGGGCCTGCTTCACGTCATCGAGAAGCTGGTAGATGATGCTGTAGTAGCGAATTTCCACGGCCTCGTTTTCCGCCAGTTTGCGGGCGGAAACATCGGCGCGCACGTTGAAGCCGATCACCACCGCGCCGGACGTCAGCGCCAGGTTGATGTCGGATTCGTTGAGACCGCCGACACCGGATGACACCACGGACACCGCAACCTCGTCGTTCTGCAATTCCGCAAAGGACGCCAGAATCGCTTCGAGGGTGCCGCGCACGTCGGCCTTGACCACCACCGGCAGCACCTTTTTCTCGGTGCCTTCGCCGAACGAGGCGAACATGTTTTCCAGATTGGCGGCCTGCAAGCGCGCCATGCGCGCCTCGCGGGTCTTCTGGTGGCGCATGCCAGCCACTTCCCGCGCCTTGCGCTCATCGGCCACCACCAGGAACTCGTCGCCGGCATCGGGGGGCGTATCGAGACCGATGATCTCCACCGGTATGGAAGGCCCTGCCTCAGTAACCGGCTTGCCGTTTTCATCGTTCATCATGCGGACGCGACCGACGCTCTCGCCAGCCAGAACCAGATCGCCCTTGCGCAGGGTGCCTTCCTGGATCAACGCCGTAGCAACCACGCCGCGGCCCTTCTCGAGGCGCGCCTCGACGATGACACCCTGAGCGGGTACATCGCTGGGAGCGGTGAGTTCGAGAACTTCCGCCTGCAGCAATACGGCATCCAGCAGGTCGTCGATGCCGTCACCGGTGTGAGCGGACACCTTCACGAACTGGGTATCGCCGCCCCACTCTTCCGGAATCACGTCCTTGGTGGCGAGTTCGTTAGTGACCCGATCCGGGTCCGCTGCTTCCTTGTCCATCTTGTTGATGGCGACCACGATGGGGACACCCGCCGCCTTGGCGTGCTGAATGGCCTCTTCGGTTTGCGGCATCACGCCGTCATCGGCAGCCACCACCAGAATCACCACGTCGGTGGCCTTGGCGCCGCGCGCGCGCATCGCCGTAAAGGCGGCGTGGCCCGGGGTGTCCAGGAAAGTGATCGTGCCCTTGGGCGTATCCACGTGATAGGCGCCGATGTGCTGGGTGATACCGCCCGCCTCGCCGGAGGCGACACGGGTTTTGCGGATGTAGTCCAGCAGCGAGGTCTTACCGTGGTCGACGTGGCCCATCACGGTGACGACCGGCGCACGCGGCTCCTGGCTGCCCTCGGTCAAGCGGGCGATTTCGCGGATCAGCTGTTCTTCAACGGAGTCGGCCGTCACGGTCACCGGGCGGTGGCCCAGCTCTTCCGCCACCAGCACAGCGGTGTCCTGATCGATCTGCTGGTTGATGGTGGCCATGGTGCCCAGTTTCATCAACTCCTTGATCACCACCGCGGCCTTGACCGACATCTTCTGCGCCAGGTCGCTGACCGTAATGGTTTCGGGAATCTCCACGTCGTACGTGATCTTGTCAGTTGGGCGCTTGAAGGTGTGCTTGTTTTCGATGCGCACCACCGGCGTCGCGGATTTCAGGCGCGGCTTCTTGGTGCCATCCTCGACGGCGTCGGCCAACAGATCCTCGGGACGCTGTTTGCGACCCTTGGTGGTCTTGGCTTTCTTCTTGGGCTTGGTTTCGTCCTCGTCACCATCCTCGCGAACCTTCTTCTTGGAAAGGCGGTGAGCGGCTTCTTCCGCCGTTTCTTCCTTTTCACGGGCCGGAGCGGGCTTGTGCGCGGGACTTTCGGCAGCCTTCTTGGCCTCGGCCTGCTTCTCGCGCTCCCTTCTCTCTTCTTCCTCGCGCTGCGCCTCTTCCTCGGCCTGGCGGCGAGCAATGGCCGCGAGGCGCTTGGCTTCGATATCGTCTACCAGGTTCGAGCGCACGAAGGGGCGGTGCAGGGTGCGCTCCTGGGCCGGCGCATCCTCAGCGGTGTCGGCTGCTGCCGCACTTTCTTCCTCGGCAACGGGCTCCTCGTCGACAGCGGGCTCTTCTTCCGCGACCACGTCCTCGACCACCTCTTCAACAACAGGCTCTTCGACCGGCACCGGCTCCGCGGGGATTTCCTCGGGAATATCCGCCTCCAGCACTTCTTCCTCGGGAGCGGGAACATCGGCGGCGCTCTGATCATCCAGCTCGCTGCGCTTGATGTAGGTGCGCTTCTTGCGCACTTCGACGTTGACGGTCTTCTTGCCCCCTGTTTTCAGGGTGCTGACCGTCTTGCGGCGCAGAGTGATTTTCCTGGGCTCACCGGTTTTTTCACCGTGGAGGCTTTTCAGGTAGGTCAGCAACTGCTGCTTTTCCTCATCCGTAACCGTTTCATTCGGTGCGGTATGCTTCAGGCCGGCCTCCGACATCTGCTTCAAAAGACGTTCGACGGACGCCCCGACCACCTCAGCGAGTTGACTTACGGTAACTTGAGCCATGCACATTCCTCTACATTTCTTTAGGAGAAGTTCCAGACCTGCGGCGGTGCCGCACGGCGGCTGTCACTCCTCGGCAAACCAGGGCGCGCGCGCTGTCATGATCAACTGCGCGGCACGCTCGGCGTCGACGTCCTCGATGTCGAGAATATCGTCGACGGATTGCTCGGCAAGATCTTCCATGGTGCGGATGCCCCGTGCCGCCAGCTTGTAGGCGAGGGCCATGTCCATACCATCCATGTTGAGCAGGTCGCGAGCCGGCTCGGCACTGGTGAGCTCTTCTTCCGATGCCAGAGCCATGGTGAGCAGCGCATCCTTGGCGCGGGCGCGCAGCTCTTCCGCAATTTCTTCATCGAGCTCCTCGATGGACAGCATCTCTTCGAGGGGCACGTAGGCCACTTCCTCGACGGAGCTGAAGCCTTCTTCCACCAGCAGTGTCGCGAGATCTTCGTCGATGTCCAGGTACTTGATGAACCTGTCCACCACGGAGCCGGCCTCGGCATCGTGCTTGGCTTCTGCTTCTTCAAGGCTCATGACGTTGATCTTCCAGCCCGTCAGTTCCACCGCAAGGCGCACGTTCTGGCCACTCTTGCCAATGGCCTGGGCGAGATTCTCGGCGGCTACCGCCACATCCATGGAGTGAGCGTCCTCGTCCACGACGATGGACTCCACCTCCGCAGGCGCCATGGCGTTGATCACCAGCTGCGCGGGGTTGTCGTCCCACAGCACGATGTCGATGCGCTCGCCGTCCAGCTCATTGGAAACCGCCTGAACGCGCGCACCGCGCATGCCGACACAGGCGCCCACCGGGTCGATGCGGCCATCGTTGGTCTTGACCGCGATCTTGGCGCGAGAGCCGGGATCGCGCGCCGCACCGCGAATCTCGATGACTTCTTCGGCGATTTCCGGAACCTCGATGGTGAACAGTTTCACCAGCATTTCGTTGCAGGCGCGGCTCAGCAGCAATTGCGGCCCGCGGTTTTCCGTGCGGATTTCCTTGAGCACGGTGCGTACCCGGTCATTGACGCGGAATACTTCGCGGCCCACCAGCTCCTCGCGCGGCAGCAGCCCTTCGGCGTTGTTGCCGAGATCCACGATAATGTGTTCGCGGGTCACTTTCTTGACAGTGCCGCTCACCAGTTCGCCCACCTGGCTGCGGTATTGATCGGCAACCATGGCGCGCTCGGCGTCGCGTACCTTCTGCACGATGACCTGCTTGGCGGTCTGCGCCGCGATGCGGCCAAAGCCGATGTTTTCCACCTGCTCTTCGTAGATGTCCCCAACCTTGAGGCCCGGATTCTTCTCCGCGGCTTCCTCGGTGGTCAGTTCGGTACCCAGCTCGGCGAGAACGTCGTCCGCGACGACGGTCCACCAGCGGAAGCTTTCGTAGTCGCCGGTTTTGCGGTCGATGACGACACGGATGTTGGCATCCTCGTCGTAGCGCTTCTTGGTCGCGGTCGCCAGCGCCTGCTCGATGGCTTCAAAAATGATTTCCTCGGAAACGCCTTTCTCGTTGGAAACGGCTTCCGCAACCATCAGGATTTCTTTGTTCATAGATCAGCCTCTTGTGTTTCCGGACCGAACCGGGGAACGACATTTGCCTTATCAATAACGTCAATGGGAAAAAGATATTCCTCACCTTCACACTGGACGACGACATCATCGCCTTCGACGCCGACCAGGAGGCCTTTGTAGCGCCGGCGCCCTTCATAGGGCACCCGTAAACGGATGGTGACGGTTTCACCGCGATAACGGCTGAAGTGATCCAAAGTATAGAGGGGCCGATCCATACCTGGGGAAGAAACTTCGAGGGTGTATTCCGTGCTGATGGGATCTTCCACATCGAGAATGCTGCTTACCTGGCGGCTCACGCGCTCGCAGTCCTCGAGCAGTACGCCATCTTCCTTGTCGATGTAGATGCGCAACGTGCTGTGGCGCGCCGACGCCGTGAACTCGATACCCCAGAGCTCACAACCCATCGCTGTCACTACAGGCGCCAGGAGTTGCGCCAGTTTTTCCTGTGTAGCACCCGCCTTCACGCAGTAGACACCATCAAAAATGAAAAAAGGGCCGAAGGCCCATCTACAACTGGTGAGAATTCACCACCTAACAAAAAGCCCCATTGGATGGGGCTTTTTACGCAGCGCACCAAAATGCGCAATTGATCGCTGAACTGGCTCAAGACCACCGGACATTCTCAGCTCCGGGCCCGACACTCCGGGCATTCATCAAAGTCCCCATCCGGGTGGGTATCGTTGAACAGCACTTTCCGTTCGTCGATACTCTTCAGGTTTTACCAAATCGCCAGTGAAAGTGGGTTTTATCCTGCGGCCATCGTCGACCATGAAAACCGCACCCGGCTGCACCGGACACCTATTACCAGCAATTCCCACAATGTGGTAGCGGGGGCAGGATTTGAACCTACGACCTTCGGGTTATGAGCCCGACGAGCTACCAGGCTGCTCCACCCCGCATCAAAGCGATTTTTGATTTGACCCTTTAAAACACGGGAAAATCAAAACCTGGTT
>Ga0265293_10003622_pt1 | contig 28477 bp, 15 predicted proteins | sample Munlanlewell138R_FD_192505 | JGI IMG/M metagenome (GOLD analysis project Ga0265293, IMG submission 192505) | Leachate microbial communities from a municipal landfill in Southern Ontario, Canada - Leachate well 138R | ecosystem: Engineered > Solid waste > Landfill > Unclassified | place: Canada... | reverse complement strand
TGTCAAGAAAAAGGCTAGTGAATTCACGAATTGGATATATTTCAAATTTAGGGGCGTAGCTACCAAATACCTGCAAAACTACATTATGTGGTATGTAGTGATGGGTAAATACCTCACAGGCAAGACTGTAAGCAATACTGGGCGAATGCTCAACCTCGCATCCTCGGATAGATGGGCATGGTATCGGTATAGAGAATTAGTAAATATAACATATGTTAATTGAAACATATATTAGTTTTCCGACTGATCCGTCATATCTCAGGTTATAATTTTTCTTAACGATTTAAACAAATTAAAATTTTAATATAAATAAATATTATACATATTTAAAATTTTATATACATTTGTATCATATTTTACAATCTTTAGTAGCATGAAGAAGTCAATTTTGTTTTTATTAAATTTTTTAATTATTATCGCAAATATCTATTGTCAAACTTCAACTATTAGAGGTTTTGTATATAATAAATCCACAGGTGAACCAATTTTATTTACCAATGTATATTTAGTTGGTACTAACTATGGAGCTAGTACTGATATTAATGGTTATTTTACAATTACTGGTATTAAACCGGGCACTTATACTCTACAAATTACAACAATAGGTTTTGACACTTTAAAAGAAGTTTTGAATTTAAAGCCTGGAGATATTGTAACTAAGAAATATTATCTTACTGAACGTTCTATTAGTTTACAAAAAGTTGAAGTGACAGCTATAAGAGCCGAAGATACATTAGAAACTAAAACCTCTGTTATTAAACTTACAGCTAAACAGGTCTCAAGTTTGCCATCCATAGGCATGCCTGATATAGCACAATACATTCAAGTATTACCTGGTGTTATTTTTACTGGTGACCAAGGTGGACAACTTTACATCCGAGGTGGCAGCCCTGTTCAGAATAAATTAATTTTAGATGGTATAACTATTTATAATCCTTTTCACTCTATAGGTTTATTTTCTGTCATAGAGACTGAACTCATTCGTAACGCAGATATATATACAGGCGGATTTAATGCTGAATATGGCGATAGGATTTCATCTATCATGGATATAAATTTAAGAGATGGCAATGCTAAAAGATTTTCAGGTATGGTTAGTATTTCTACTTTTGGAGCTAACATACTTTTAGAAGGACCAATAATTCGTAATATAAATAATGATCCTAACAAAGGGAATCTTACTTTTGTGTTATCTGCTAAAAATTCTTATTTACCACAATCCTCTAAAGTTTTTTATAAATATATCGATGAAGACGGACTCCCATTTGAGTTTCAAGATTTTTATGGTAAAATCACCTACTCCACTCCTAATGGTTCTAAGATGTTTTTAAATGGTTTTAACTTTAATGATCATGTAAAATACAATGATATTGCGGATTTTAAATGGAAATCTAATGGTATAGGGACAAATTTTCTTATAATTCCTGAAGGTAATATTTCGTTGATAAATTTTAAATTCTCATATTCAGACTATGATATTACTTTAACAGATCCTTCTAATTTGCCTAAAGAATCTTTGATTAATGGATTTAATTTGGGATTAAATATTACTAATTATTTACAAAAAAATTCTAATATTAATTATGGTATTGAGCTTTGTGGTTTCAAAACTGATTTTAAATTTTATACAGAGGCTCTACGTCTAATTAGTCAAACAGAAAATACTACTGAGCTAGGTATATTCGTTAAAGGTAAAATTTTTGTTAATAAATTTATAATAGAACCAGGATTTCGTTTTCAGTATTATGGTAGCTTATCTGAAATATCTCCTGAACCGAGGCTGGCTATAAAATATAATGTAGCTGATAAATTTAGAATTAAATTAGCTACTGGTTTATATTCCCAAAATTTAATTAGTGCTACTGATGATAGAGATGTGGTTAGTCTTTTCTATGGATTTTTATCAGGAAGTGATAATTTACCAAAAACTTTTAAAGGCAAATCAGTCAATTCTAGACTACAAAAGGCTCAACATATAATATTAGGTTTCGAAATTAACCCGACTGATCATATTGCTATTAATATTGAACCTTATTTTAAAAATTTCTCTATCTTACAAAATCTTAATAAAAATAAAATTTATGATGATACAGAAGAATATTCTGACAAACCAGATGAATTAAAAAAAGATATGATCATAGAATGTGGACATGCCGAAGGCATAGACTTATCTGTAAAGTACGAGAGCAAATCTATTTATATTTGGTTGGCATATTCTTTTGGATATATACATCGTGATGATGGTTATAAAGTTTATCCACCTCATTATGATAGGCGTCATAATCTTAATTTTTTAGTTACTTATACTTGGGGCGATCTTAGCAATAATGAATTATCAATGAGATGGAACTTTGGATCAGGTTTTGCATTCACTCAAACAGCTGGTTATTACCCACAAGCTATCTTTTCTAATATGACTGATGATATTTTACAAACTAATGATCAATTAGGTATTTTATATGGAGAATTGAATAATGGTCGTTTACCTACGTATCATAGGCTAGATGTTAGTTATAATCATAAATTTTATATTACTGAAACTGTAACTTTAAATGCTTCTGCTAGTATTACTAATCTTTATAATCGTGATAATATATTTTATATTGATAGAGTAACTGGTGAAACTGTTTATCAACTTCCTATTATGCCAAGTGTTAGCATAAGAATGAAATTCTAATCTTTTTTGAATCATAAATCTTTTAATCAAATATAAATTTGGTGAAATATGAATCGTAAATTCTATCTTGATTTAATTAAAATAATAAAATTATTATAATGGTAACATTACCTATTTTTAGACATAATTATGATATTGGCGGAGCACATTATTTCGTAAATTTGATTATAGATAGCTTGCCAATAGATTTTTTGATAGATACTGGTGCTACTAATACAGTGATTTCTATCGATTTAGCTAAACAACTCGAAAGTTATAATAAAAAAATAAATCTAAGTGATAATCCTATTATTACTTTTAGTGATACTATCAGTGAAGTGGCTATAATTCCTATTATAAACTTTCAAATAGGTGAAGAAATATTAAATGATATCATAGTAGTAGCTACAGATTTTTCTTTTATTAAAAATCAAAGTTCTATCAAAGAATTTAAATCTTTTGATGCAGTTTTAGGTATGGACCTATTGACTCTATTTAAAACTAAAATTGATTTTAAAAACAATAAAATTGATTTTTTCTTGCCTTCTAAAAAATTTTTAAAAGATTATTATAATAATCTTTTAAAAAACATCCCTTAATAAATTGAATAATTATTTGTTTCAATTAATATAATACATATAAATTATAATTCCCCACGTTTTAATTTTATTAAAACTTTTGACAATTCATTATAGCTGATTGGCTTAGCTACAACCTTGCGCTCTCTATCTAATAAAAACATTGTAGGAGTAGCATATACATTATAAGCTTTTACTATATCACTATTCCATCCCCTATATTCACAATAATGTATCCAGTCATTTAATCCAAAATTTTCTATTAAATAATCCACGATTTGAGGCACAGTATCTAATGATATTGCTACAGTTGTAAGTATCGAATCAGGAAAGTCTAAAGTAGCTTTATAAATATCTGGTATCTCTTGCATACAATGAGAGCACCAAGTAGCCCAAAATACTAATAAAATATAATCAGCATCTAGTTCATACATAAATACATTATTTGAAGGGATCAAAAAATCTGGTGCAGGCTTACCTAGTTCAATACCTTTATATTTATCTGCTAATTTCCTAGCCCATGCCCATTCATCTTCCTGCGTACCACAATCTCCTTCTTCATTTTTTAAATATGTATCATATAATATTACAAAAGCCTTCTCCAATTGTTGATCTTTGAAAAAATTTAAATAATAGGATATGCAAAAATTTCTTACAGCTAGATTTTTTTCTGTGTGTTTAATAAAATCAATAGCTGCAGAAGCGAATAAGAACTCATCATATATTGGTTGCCCATAATTATCACGTATATTTGTTCTTAATTTAAGGTATATATCCATTTTTTCAGGCAAAACAAAAGTATGTAAATATATTGGATCTGATGGGTCAAAATAATCAAAATAATGTGAGACTATTACGCTATCTCTCCAAGGATCAGGCATTTTCCAATCTGGATTAGGTAAATAATAAGCTAAAGCTATACGATGTGCATTATATTTAGTATCCTTTTTGATCTTTTCCATAAATTTGGCTAAATCACTATATCTTTTATTATACTCTTTTTCTAATGTAGTATGAAATGGATCTATTACAGGGTATACCCTTAGCATTTGCAATAGCCAATATTGCCCTATCATCCAGTTACGCTGATAATTTAAAAATTTATAAAATTTTTTATTTTCAATCGATTTTAATATTTTCATGCTATCTTCAGCATAATTCCAAATACGATGTGGATTATAAACGGTTTTTAATCTAATATCTTTGTCTCTCAACAAATAAAAATATTGTGAACTTTTGCTCAGTCTCACCTCATATTGTACTCCTATATTTGGCATATCAAAACTGAAATTCCCACTCGTATCTGTAGCAGTACTATCTATTAAATACTTTTGATCGCCATAATAATAAAATAAATACAGTGGCAGATTATGTGCATTTTTTATGGTCCCTGATATAACTTGTCCATTCAAATTATTAATAATAAATACTAATGATGATAATAAAATAAATTTAAAAATATTTTTTCTACTCATATTTTTTAGCTTTATTAATAAATTTTACAAATTTAAATAAATTTCTAGATTAATAAAACATTACTTCATTATTTATATTTATTTTAATAATAATAACAATTTTAAACTATCTTATTAAATGTTTTTTAGATATTTATACAATAATTTTTGGTTCTATAACGTTTTATATGGGTAAAGATTAAAAAAAGAGTAATTTTATAAAAAATTTGTTAATATTAGTTTATTAATTTATAGTGTAGTTAAATATTAACCACAAAGTTCTCAAAGAATGCACAAAGAACACAGAGAAGAATGAAATTAAAAGGACTATAAATGGCACTTTGTGGACTTTGTGTAATAACTTGGTGTTCTCTGTGGTAAAAAAAATCAGACTAAATAATTTACCACAATAAACGTTATAGAACCATAATTTTGGTTCATAAATTAAATTACAATCAATATTCTTAAAAATTTTCATTTACTCTCTCACCACCTTATCACTATTGTCTTGTTATCTTATAATGTAATTATCATACAATTAGAAATTTTTGAGAATATTCAGTTATAATGTCTAAAATTTATAATTCAAGTTTTTATTCACATATAACAAAACAATAAACATATATAACTATAAAAAAAGCGAGCTAATTAAATTAATTTAATTAGCTCGCAACAATATTAAAAATTATAAATAATTATAACATAAGTTTAACACCTATTTGATGTGTACCTTGAAATGGATCACTTATTCTATAAGAATATTCGAAACCTAAGAATGAAGATTTTTCTTTATTCAGAGGTGCTTGTACTGTAGCACCAAAAGCTGGTCCAGTATACGCAGTAGCTCTATCATCAGTGCTTGTAATTCCTTTTTCATAGCAGTATGATCCACGTACCATAAAAATATTTTTAAAATTATATTCTAGACCTAATGCAAATTGATCTCGTGAAAAAGCGTTAGAGATAAAAGAACCGCCAATAGATAAGAGGTGATCTTCTACATCTTCTTGTAAATGGAAGATATAACCAGCACTGATCAAAAGTTGCGTGGGTAGCTCAAATTTTTCAGATCTATGTTCTAAGGTCATAGTCATATCACTACCAAAAACATTTCCACGAAATGAAAATCCATCACCACTAAAACGTAAAGCTGGTCCAATATTTCGTAATGCTATACCTAATCTAATATTTTCATTTGAACTAGGAATATACTGTATGCCTGCATCTATGGCTACACCGGTAGCATTAAGATCTGCAATAGCTTCATTAACTATTTTAACACTTGCACCTACGTGTATAGAACTAGAAAATGAATGTGCAAAACTAGCAGTAACATTTAAAAAGTTAGGAGTGTAATAACCTATACCACCCTCCGGTTTATCTACTGTGGTTATCATTATATCACCGAAACTCATCGTCATAACTCCTAATGCTAATACACTATTTTTTTGTTTTCCTATCTTAGCACTAAAACCAAAAGCATTAACTGTTACACCAGAACCTTTGAGCCATTGAGTATTAGCAAAAGCAACGTCTATCTTATTAGTAAAAGCTATACCTGCTGGATTTAAATATACAGCTTCGAAACCACTCACTTGACTCATATTAGCCAAGCCCCAACCAGCACTTCGAGGAAATGGATTTATCAATAATTCAGAAGCTCCTGCTTCGCCTACTCTATCTTCATTGCCCGCAAACATAAATAAAGGTACTAATATGAAGATAGTCAAAACTGAAATAAATTTGTATTTTTTCATATTCTATTATTTTAAAAATTAAAATGCATTTAAGTCAATAGGTCTAAGAGCTCCAAACCATTTAACTACCTTTTCGCCTATACCAGGAGCATTTACGTGAATTATGTATAAGCCACCAGCAATTGGTATACCAGCATGATTTTTTAAATCCCAATCTACAAAAGTAATTTCTGGATCATCCTTAGTATATCTTCTAATCAACTGACCATTGGTAGAATATATACTTACTGTACATTTTTCAGGTAAATTGGTTATTCGCACTCTATTATCTACTTGATTAATTTCATACGCATTCCACGCATAATAAGGATTAGGTACTACGTTTATCAAATCTAATGCATCTTTAGCAGTTTGTAAATCGCCTTTTATTGTTGTTAAATTTTCTGTACTGAAAGAATACATTGGTCTATTATCATTTTGAGGATTAGTATTAGCAGAAGCGGGAGTAGAATAATATAAATCATAAGGACGCTTAACTCTAAAACGTAATCTTACTTCATTATCTAACCAATTTTCATTCTCTACTGAAAGTGGAATACCAACCCACAATGCTGAGTTCCATACTTTTCTTCTATCAGTTAAGCTAGTAGAATTTAATTTATTATATATCCATTGACCTTCATCGTAAGCTGGTGGATAATTATCTTGAAAATCATTATCACCAATATGTCCTATTATATAAACAAAATGCTTACCACCCAATAATAGCTCACCAAGGTTAGTCATTATCCTATGAGTAGGATTGAAAATCATATCTCTTCCATTCTCGCCTGCCAACCATGAATCTTCACCAAAAATGATATTTAATCTTTCACCAGTTTCTACATTAATAGCATATCCTGGGAACCAACCCATGCCTGTAGGTTTATCATAATTAGGATCTGGATTGCCGTTTTTATCAACAGATGTAGCCTTTCGAGGTGCCATTTTAGCAGCTCCCCCCTGAGCTAAATTAATATCATCACATGTTTCTATCACCACACATCTAGTCCATTTATCTTTATCTGGTGTAAGAACTAGATCTACACTTGCTAAATTAGAAAGTTTATTTAAACTTATATAAGAAGCCATTCCACTAGCAATAGGATGATTAGCACCAGAAGATACTAATCTATAAGGTGCCCATGTACCATTTAAAACTTTTTCATAATATTGTTTTGGATCTAACCATCCCGAAGGATCATAATCATTTAAAGATTGATCATCAACATTATGTAATGTACCAGAACGTATCCAGTTTAATGAACTTGAACCCTCTTCATCAGGCACACCACTTAACCATCTACGAGTACTATCTTTATATTCCATTGTAGCTTCTAAAAATCCATTTGTTGGATCATTTTCGTCACCAGGATATAAGCATTGTTCTATTGTAATGGATATACCTAAATCCAAAAATAATTGTTCATTACGATTAGATATGGCTTTTTGTGAATTAAACTTACCTATTAACGTACTCCAATCCGGACTATACACTTCTACTTCCCAATCACAATTACCTTTTATTAGATTACTCTGAGAAACATTTTTGTTAAATTTTAAAATATAACGAGCATCAATTACATTTAAAGGATCAACCACACTAACATTTATAGGACCTCTTCCAGTTTTATATTTCAATTCTTGTACAAAATTATTAGCTAAAATTTCTTTTTCACTTTCGGGTAAAATGTCTAGTATATTTCCACCATTACCTTGCCCTTCTATCCTAGTAATTTGCACGCCATCTCCATAATTTGCTCTAATAACAGTACCACTATTCTCAGGTTCAGTAATATGCGGTATAGCGGTATAAACTTGAATATTTTTACGTCCCATCAGATAAGGTTTAGCCTGACCATCAATAGAACCAGCAGAGCCAGGAATATGTGAATATTTTTTATATTCATTATATGCATAAGCTACAACCATGTAGTAATACTTTTTATTATTCACTAGTCTTTTATCTCCACTAGCAAATTGATCTTCTACAATACGAAAAGAATGCTTGATTCCTTCATTTTGTCCATTTACTTCTTCCACTGGCATCATAGCATCTAAGTCTTCACTATAGTAGAAATTGATAAGTCTCGAGACAGAATCTTTAACATCACACTGAGCAACTAATCTAGCTTTAGCAGCATCATGCAATTCAGCTGGTCCTACAGTAGCATCCTTGAGTTGAAAGATCTGATACCCTTGAAATCTATATACTGAGTCATATCTTTGTTCAGGTGGGGTTCCTACAGGTGAAACTATAGAAGGATCTATCTCTGCATAATCTTCATTTGCATTATTAGATGTAGGTTTGTTAGTAATATACAATATTAATTCACGATTGAGCTCCTGAATAACTAAATCAGGTGCATCAGGACCATCTAAAACTTTAAAACAGTTTTCGAATAATCTTTGACATTTATCATCAGTTTTTCTTAATAATTCGACAGAAGCAAAAGGACCACCAGTAGCAGCTCTAGCCCATGGTAAACCAACTGTTACATAATTTAATGCACCTGGGCGCAATGTAAAAGGACCTGCAGATTGCATAAAACGACGGTCGTGAGGTAGATTACCTGCGGTTTCTTCAGTCCAATATTTAGGTCCATTAGGTGGTAATCCGCCAGTACCCCAATCACAAGGATCAGTATCACCAGGAAACATAAAATCACACTCAGGTCCATAGGCCCCACTAGAAATATGAGCATTGCCACCATACATCATCTTTGTATTGTCTTTCCATATACCTTTCAAAAAATTATAATATTCAATAGCTATATCAGGGTCTGTCATATAATTTGGAACTCCAGTGTTATTATGATAAACAAAACGTCGCATACCGAAACGTTCATTATCTACAATACCATCACCGAAATTGACTCCATTAATGCTCTCATCACATATTTGTTCATAAATAGTATTCCCATCAGCATCAGTATATATATTGTATTTAGGATTATCAATGCCATCAGGATCCATATATGGACCTTGGAAAAAGTCAATTCCTATAGCAGGAGGTTGATCGCCATAAGCTTCTATTTGACCTGTACCATCTACAGCTTTACCATTATAACAATACCCTAAACCTCTCTCTACATCACAACCTAAATAGTCATCCCATGCATATCCTAGATCGGGGTCCGTCCATAATGACATATAAGTTTCATACAAAGTATAAGTAGATCTATTAATAATCTCGAAGCTGTAAAAAGTCATATTATTAATTTCATCATTAGTAGTGAAAGCAAAAGCTTGAGCACGTATTTCTAAGCCAATTTGTTGCCCTTGTGTTTCAGTATGTATATTACCTCTATCATTAAAAACCCAGAAAAGCGTTTGATCACCCTTCAAAACTTGGTCTGCCATAATACCACCAAATACATATCCCATTTCAGTTTCTAATGTAGGTAACTCTTGTTTACATAAACTATTATCTATATCATAATAAGGATAATCACCATCATAAGGATTATAAGTACCATCACCATTATGATCGTAAAATGGAGCTATATAAAAAGATTGACCTTTAGTAGGATCACCATGAGCTGGATAATCAAAGAAATATTTTGGTATCGGATAAGATGATATATTAGCAGAATCTTCTGTCCACCAAGCTAAAAATTGATCTACATCTTTACGATAAATAGTCCAAATTTTGTCCCATCTAGTACACTCATCAGCATCAATGAAAGCTGCTCCATCGGTAGAAAGAGGACCAGGAAAGAAATCGACGCCAATTTGGCGATATCTCTGTGCGGCGAGCTTTAGCTGCCCATTAACGTCTATCCCACCGATCCATAGAGCACCAGCAAACATAGAAGTTTTTTTAGAACCTTTTGGTATTTCATATTGAGCTGTACCACGACCTCCAGCAGTTTGAAGATCCCACCACATATCACCACCACTATTTATTCGCGTTCTCACATTATTTATATTTAACTCCGTATAAAATGCACCTGCTAGACATCCTGCAGCAGCCTCTTTTAATTCATCAGAACTCATTGTTCTTTTATTAATCCCAGCCGTAGGAACATTTTCACCGACTACAAGACCTACAAAAAGTGCCAGGACAATTGATACAAATACTTTTTTTATCATATTTATTATTTTTTTAAAATTAAAAACCTATTTGTACACCCAAACGTAGACGTCTTGGTAAACTATAATTATATGGACTATCTACGGCTATTCTATACAAATCTCTAAATGCTTGCTCATCTAGTTGAGCTTGTATACCAGCTTGATATTCAGGTGCAGAGAGATATCCATCATCATCTGGATTACCAGTAGCTCTATAAACTGCAATAATATTTTTAGTATTCAATAAATTCAAGACTTCAAGATAAACATCTAAATACATTTTTTTATTAGAATTTTCTGATTTTTTACCTACATTGATGTAAAACTCTTTATCTATTCTTAAGTTTACAGTAAAAGACCACGGCATTCTAGAACCATTTATAGAACCTAATAAAATATATTGTCCACCACCTAGGAGTGCTGATACTACATTACTAGATCTACTATAAGGCGTACCACTACCACCTAAAAATTGAACGTTTATACCGAAGTTTTCTAGAACTCTAGTTTCTTTTACTTTTATTTCGCCATTTTCTTCTTTTTTTCTTTTTATAACAGGACCATTATAATTTTTTCCACTTCCATAACGAAAATCAAATACAACAGAGAAAGCATGACGTTGATCATAGTCTAAAGGATAAATAGTACGTAGATTAGGTTGTCCAGTCGATATTAAATTATATCCTGACGTAGCCGATGATCCAGTACCTTCGGCAAATTGTAGAGTGTAGGAAGCTTTCATCCAAATATTTTTGGAACGTCTCTGGTCAAAAGTTATAGTAAAACCTTTTACAGTACCGAAATCTATATTATTATATGACATATAATCTATAGGATAAGCACCAAAAAATTGATAAACTTGTACCAAATCTCTTACTTCTTTATAATATGTACTTAATTTAATAGCTGAAAATTCACCTATCATTTGTTGAAAGCCCACTTCGTAATCGATAGTTTTTTCGGGCTTTAGTGCTGGATTACTAAAAATGGATCCACCACGTGTCTGAGCAAAAATGGATCCACCACGTGTCTGAGCAAAATAATAATTAGTAGGGTCTAATCTAAGACCTTCGGTAGGTCTCTTAGTTATAATATCATAATGAGCTAAAAATAAAGCTTCTTCGGAAATAGGGAATGAGAAAGCTATACGAGGCATCACAGTTATCTGTGGATCATAATCTTTGAATGCTGCACTTGTAGGATGAGTCAGATCAGGATTTACTAAATAAGGAGCTATACCACTAGCAGTACGTAATAATGTAGGGTCTGAAATCTCAATACCTTGAGCATTGTACCACGTATAACCGCTTCGATAACCAATAGGTTTGGAAGGATTTCTAATATCATCTACATAAACGACAAAATCATCCCCCATATTACCAGGATGATCCCATTCGGGTTGTAACTGTCTGACCTCCCTCAGAGTATGTGCTTCATAAAACAAGAAAGGATCTTTCAATACTTTTTGGTTAGCATCAAATCTATCTACACGTATACCAATATTAAAAATAAGATCCTCAAAAGCTGCAAATTTATCTTGAATATAACCAGCCATATAAATAGGTTGGAAAGAAGGTATTGGCCTAGTATAATTACCATACTCATCTTTTTGTGTAAAGAAATCATCAAAGCTAGCACGTGTTTTTTGTTTCTTACCACTATAATCATAACCATAATAAGCTACATAGCTATTACCATTATTTAGTAATTCATCAGCACTGAACCAATCTATCTGAAACATAGCTGGATCATAAGAATCAATATCCAACCAATCTGTTCCATCTACAGGTAAACCTAAGTACTGACGTACATTATAATCAAAAAAAGCTTGATTATTAGCATCATATAATCTATCAAAATCAATAGTATCTAAAAAATTGCCATTAACATCGTATCTTAAAATAGGATTAGTAGTATCTAACTGGTCTATATGCTTATTAGATATCTGTCTAGCTAGTGTCCATAAGCCTACTGGTGCATATTCTATCGAATAATTATCTCTTTGTTCGTATTGAAATCCTACTTGCAATGAATGATGTCCAAAATCCATATTTAATTTACCACTTAGTCCAAATAGATTAGCATCATATTTACTATAGCTATTATACCTCGCACCTGGAGCAGACCACAATCCATAAACGCTCTCTGGAGCTTGACCATTTAAAAGTGCATTACCACTTTGTATTTGTGTCAAGTTCATTTGGTAAGCGGGATCTGGATAAAGTTCATAAAATCTGGAAGTATAAGCAGCTAAAGCTGGATTAGCTGTACCTGGTTCGAAATCAACGTGAGTATCATAAAAATTATCTTGCACCCATACATTATTCAAATCTAATAAAGGATAATATTCCATAAACGCATAGGATCTAGCTTTAGTAGTGGTAAATTTTCCCACATAACCATATTTGAATAAATCATCTTTAAAATCAGGATCTTGTATTACTTGATTTATTTTACTATAATCAGCTTGCAAGCTATAGTATATATTACTTATTAATTTTTTAGTAGTATCTTTACTTTCTAATGATCTACGAGTAAAATCTTGACTAAATCTAACATAAGCTCTACCTTCATAAGTTAATATCTGTGGATTATTTTTCCAATTAAATAAACTAAAACTATGTACATATCCCATAGAATTGGCATATCTAAAAGATCCGCCAAAAGTTAATTGGATATTTGGACCTGTATTAACAGTAATTTTAGCAGATAAATTTACTTGCTTAGCATCAGCATTTAGTTTAGCTTTTATATGTTCTAAATCTTTCATGCGAATAAAAGCAGCATTAGGATGTGCACCGAAATCACCATATTGCGAAGGACGCAATGGATTTTTTTCTAAATATTCAACTACATCATCCTTAGCTTTATATAAACCTTTAGCAAAAGGTCTTGGGTCTTTTTCGTAGGAAAGCTCACCAGCTAAGAAAAAGTTAAAAATTGATCGTTTAGGATCTTTTTTACTTTTAAATAAAGGTCCTTCCAAGCTAAAACCTAATAAATTATAACCATAAGGATCCAAAAATTGGCTAGTAACTAGCTCTATACCTCCGCTTAATTTGGTACTACCAGATTTAGTAGTAATATTGATAACTCCACCTGTAGCCTCTCCATATTCAGCAGGAGTACCACCAGTGATCACTGTTACTTGATCTAATGCTGATTTTGGAAGATTAGTAGTACCTATAGTTCTAATACCATCTATATATATCACCGTACCACTCTCTCGCTGGCCTCTAATATTAACATCAGTACTACCATCATCTTGTTTAAAAACACCAGCAGCAGTTTGAGCTACACCGATAGCGTCACGAGTAGGTAATTTACTAATTTCAGTAGCTGTCATGGTAGTAGCAGTCGACACATTACCTTTGTCTATAGGTTTATCTCTAAAACCAACTACTTCTACTACATCGAGTACTTCTGTTTTTAAAGATATTTTTTCATTTATATAAGTAATTTTATCAGGTGAAATAACAACGCCCTCTATCACCTTGGTATTGTAAGAAACTGCACTGATACGAATATTATATGTACCAGGGGGCACCGGTGCTATTTTATATCTACCATCTATATCAGTAACGCCTCCAGTGACAATCCGCTCACCACTCATAATAGCTACGTGAGCAAATGGAACAGGTTTATTAGTGCCTTCTTCTGTAATAGTACCCATTATTGTACCAGAAGACTGTGCTAATGCCAAAAAACTAATTAGCATTAAAAAAACTAAAGATAATAATCTTGCTCGCATATTATTTTATTTTTTATATTTTAATTTTTATTTCGTTGGCTAAATTAAAAAAATATTTTAATACATATTCAAACATATCCAAAAATTTTTTAAAAATATTTTTTTGTAAAAATTTCAGTATATAAAATACCTTCTTTAGGGTCAAATCCATTAGAAAAAATATCATTTTCTTTTGTTTTGGCTTTATTTTTTACTTTTTCTTCAATATCATCTATTTCATTTATTGATTGAAATATTTCACTATTATCATCTTTTTTGATTTCATTAATCTTTGTTTCTTGATAATTATTAGCATTTTGCTTTTGAGCATTGCTTGATTGCTTCTTGGTTTTAAAGCTATATATGTATAAAACAAAGAAAATGAATAAAATGAATAGAATAAATAAAATTATTTCCATTTGATTTATTTGGCTACGAAATTAAAAATAATATTTTTAATAAAAAAATAATTTTGATAAATAATTTTTATTTTCATCCGTTTTTTAATTTTCATACGACAAATATTATTCTAATTTTTGTGATTTACATTGATTTTAAAAGATAAAATACATATTATATTATTTTATTTATTTCTATAACATTTATTGTGGTAAATTATTTAGGTTTTTTTACCACAAAGAGTACGAAGATATTATACAAAGTTTATCCTGTTTAATAATAAATAAACAAATATTAACAAATTACTCTTTTTAATCTTTATACATATAAAACGTTATAGAACCTTTTATTTTTATTACATAAATATTTATGAGCAATTTTATTAATTATTTTTTTTCACCCCACATCATTAATAATGCTCCATTTTTATTAAAAAATTTTTGACCAAATTTTTCTATTTTTTTTACTTGTTTTAAAATAAATTTTGGCGGTTTAGGATTTATAAAAACTGTGCTTAAGTAATTGATATTGCTCACATAAGGATTTAGTAATTTATTAAGAGATGAATAAGTATAAAATTTAGTATGTCTAAAAATACTCTTTCTAAATAATCTACTTATAGATCTAGCTATACCATACATAGACCACTTAGTCAATACTGCTACTACTATTTGTCCTTGCGGTTTACATACTCGATACATTTCAGAGACGAAACGTTGAGGATTTGGAGAAAATTCTAAAGAGGTAAAAGCTAGTACTATATCAAACTGTTCATCTGCAAATGGTAAATTCTCGCCATTACCCTTTACTATCTCATTAATGCCTCTTTGCTTAGCTATTGATAGCATCTCTTCTGATGGGTCTATGCCTACTACTATTGCGCCCCTTTTCACTAGCTCTGCTGAAAATATGCCAGTACCTACTCCTATATCTAATATTTGACAATCTTTTTCTAATTTTAAAGCTTGCAGTAGAGCATTTAACTCTAACTGATAAACTATTTTGCCAGCATCTGTAAAAAACCAACTATCGTAGTCTGGAGCTAAGTTATCAAAAATAGCATTATCCGAAATATTTTTCATAATATTCTTTGTAGATATGATAGTTATCTTCTGAAAAGATAGCAAAAATAACTTTCTCTGGTAAAGGCTCACGTGAGAGCCAGTCTAGTACTGTTTGCCAAACTATCTCTGCTGCTCTATCCAATGGATAACCATAAACTCCTGTACTAATATTAGGAAAAGCAACAGTCTTAATATTATATTTTTTACATAGTTTTAGAGAATTCAAATAAGCATTTTTTAATAAGTCATCTTCTCTGAAATCACCACCACGCCATACTGGTCCCACTGCATGAATGACATACTTAGCTGGAAGGCGAAAACCTGGAGTTATTTTAGCTTCGCCAGTTTTACATCCACCGAGAGTTTTGCAATACTCTTTTAGTTCTGGACCGGCTGCTCTATGTATTGCACCATCTACCCCACCACCACCTAATAGTGAAGTGTTTGCTGCATTTACTATTGCATCTACATTCAATTTTGTGATGTCTCCAAGATAAATTTCTACTCGATCTTTTAAATTTTCATAATTATTCATAAGGTTCTACTATTAATTGGTTATTTTGATAATCTATAATTTTTACTTTTTTATCTTTATCTATGTAAGAAAACAAACAAATTGCATCATACACATCGTCACCGATAATTATTTTACCCGAAGGTCTGAGTACTGTGTGGGTAGTAGCTGTTTGACCAATTAGATTTTTAAAAACCAAATCACTACTAATATAGCCATTTTCACTTTTCATCTCAGTAGTTAGTGATAAATTTTGTCCAAAGACAGATTGTGTAAATAATCTTTTAGATAAAAGTATACTAGCAGTAAAACCGACAAATACAGCTATGGTTACCGTAACAAATGCTGTACCTAATTGCTCTAGAGCATGCTCTGGGAAGTGAAACCCTTTATTATCTACTAAAGTAAGTATTAGTCCAGCTAAAATCAATATTATACCGCTAATTCCAGTAATGCCAAAGCCAGGAATAGCAAATAATTCTACTAAAACTAATATTATGCCAATAATAAAAATCAAAATTTCCCAATTAGCAGCTAGTCCTTCAATATAATATGGGACAAAATACAGCACGGCAGCTAAAATCGCTAATATTAGCGGAAACCCTATCCCTGGTGTTTGCAATTCGAAATATATACCTGCTATTATTAGCATTATCAATATAGCACTTACAAGAGGATTTAGAAAAAAATTTATTACTTTGTCTAACCAAGTTACTCGCATTTTAATAATTTGTGCATTTTGTAAATTATTTTTAGTAATTAAATCATCTAATCCTTGTACTATATTATCGCAAAATCCATATTTGAGAGCTTCCTGTGCAGTGAAAGTAAGCACTTTGCCAGAATCGATAATGCCAGGAATGTAAATATCTGGATCTACCATAGCTTCGGCTATATTAGGATCTCTACCGCGAGCTATAGCTGTACTACGCATCATAGCTCGCATATAGCTTTGATATTTATCAGGTAATGCTTGTGAGGTCTGATCTACAACGGTAGCTGCACCAATAGTAGAGCCTGGCACCATAAATATTTTATTTGCAGCAATAGAAATTAACGCACCAGCGGAGGCTGCATTATTATCTACAAGTACCCAAATAGGTATCCTAGAGTGTAAAAAAGCTGTGCGTATACTATCAGCATCTACTAATGTGCCTCCATATGTATTCAAATGCATAATGATGAGATCTGCATTCACATCGTTAGCATCGCTGATAGCCTTGTTTACTAACCTACGAGCTGACTGATCTATATTAGAAAATAATTTGAAATAATAAATTTTTTTTATAGTATCTACATCATTAGCATAATTGATATTTAGAGAAAACAAAAAAACAAAAAAAATTATAATATATTTTATATGATTCATAAAATAGTAATAAATAACCATTTAGCGGAGAGAGAGGGATTCGAACCCTCGGTCCGTCGAATAACGGACAACGGTTTTCGAGACCGCCCCATTCGACCGCTCTGGCATCTCTCCTAATTATTGATTTATTACAAAATTATAATATAAAATTGTAATGAATTTTTTATTATAATAAAAAATGCTAAAAACTTACGGATGAATTTGTCAAGATCAATTATAAAAGTTTAAATGATTTTCTGTGATATGGACTTATACCAAAATCCAAAATTGCTTGCCTATGCAATTTTGTTGGATAACCTTTGTTTTTTGACCATTGATACATTGGATAATCATCGTGTAGCATAGTCATATATTCATCTCTGTAAGTTTTTGCTAAAATAGAAGCTGCTGCCACATGGCAATAAGTATTATCAGCTTTTTTGATAGTTTGATATGATAAATCTCTATATCTAATGAAATAATTGCCATCTACTACGATAAATTGTGGTTGTATAGCTAATAGAGCTAAAGCTCTATGCATAGCCATCATAGTAGCTTGTAATATATTTACCTCATCGATTATCTCATTAGATATATGCGCTACAGCATAACTAATAGCATTAGCTTCGATGATTTTTCTAGCTTCTTCACGTTGTAATGCAGTTAGTTTTTTAGAATCTTTTATCAAGGGATGAGAGAAATTTTCTGGCAAAATAACTGCTGCAGCAAATACCGGACCAGCTATACAACCACGTCCTGCTTCATCTACTCCAGCTTCTAAGTTATATTTTGAAATTTTGCTTAACAAAGATTAATTTTTTTCAAAATTATTAAAATTTTTTTAATGAATAACTGCGATTCTTCCTAATATAGAATGCTTAATACCATCAGTTTTTGTAATAAATTTAATTATATAAGAATACACTCCCTGAGGCACTATTTCGCCATTATAAGTGCCATCCCAACCTTGATTAATATCCCTCGTATAAAATATTTCTTTACCCCATCTATCAAAAATTCTCATTTCGAAATTATCTGAATCAATATTAACACCATAAATATGAAAATTATTATTGATATTCTTTCTATATGGCATTATGGCATTTGGTAAATAAAAAGTACTAATATCTTTTATTATAATGTCTGCACCTATCGTATCTATGCAATTATATTCGTCTTTTGCGTATAATACTACATGATAACTTCTAGGCTCTAGATATTTATGAATAGGCTCTACTTCTTCTGAACTAGTACCATCGCCAAAATCCCAATAATATGAAGTTGCTCCGAAAGAATAATTTTCAAAATAAATAATAGGATTTTCTATAGTTGTTATATGGGGTTTATATGCGAAATTAGCTGTAGGACCAGGCAAATCATTTACATTTATAATTTCAAAACTACTACAACCATTAGCATCTGTTACTGTCACAAAGTAATTACCAGCTGAAATATTGTTAAGCATAGCATCTACACTACCATTAGACCAAATATAAGTATATGGAGGTGTCGCTCCAGTTACATTTAGTGTTATGCTAGCATCCGATTTGCCACAATGAGCTGGATTAACTATATATTTAATAATAGGTACAGGTAAAACTGCAATCGTAACTTCTGCTGTGCCTGTGCACCCTTCTGCTGTTGTGCCTGTAACTGAATACGTTGTGCTTGTTGTTGGACTAACTGTCTCTGTTGAATTAGAGGCCAATCCGTCTGACCAATTAAATATTGTTCCAGTTATATCAGAACTTGCTGTTAGTTCTGTACTTTCACCAAGACAAATTTCATTTGGAGTTGCTGTAGTTGTAATCGTTGGCAATGGATGAACTGTAACTGTAACTTCTGCTGTACCAGTGCACCCTTCTAAGGTAGTGCCTGTAACTGAATATGTTGTCGTAGCTGTTGGACTAACTGTTACTGTTAAACTGGAACCTAGCCCGTCTGACCAATTAAATGTAGTACCTGTTATATCAGAACTTGCTGTTAGTTCTGTACTTTCACCAAGACAAATTTCAGATGGAGTTGCTGAAGCTGTAATCGTTGGTAATGGATGAACAGTTACTGTGACTTCTGCTGTGCCAGTGCATCCTTCTGCTGTTGTGCCTGTTACGGTGTATGTTGTCGTTGAAGTTGGACTAATTGTCTTTGTAGCACCAGCTCCTAAAGATCCACCCCATTCAAATGTTGTTCCAGTTATATCAGAACTTGCTGTGAGTTCTGTACTTTCACCTAAGCAAATCTCTACTGGATATGCTGATGCTGTGATCGTTGGCAATGGATGAACAGTTACTGTGACTTCTGCTGTACCTGTGCATCCTTCTAAGGTAGTTCCAGTAACTAAATACGTTGTCGTAGCTGTTGGACTAACTGTCACTGTTGAATTGGAGGCTAGCCCGTCTGACCAATTAAACGTTGTTCCAGTTATATCAGAACTTGCTGTTAGTTCTGCACTTGCTCCAAGGCAAATTTCTACTGGAGTTGCTGTAGCTGTGATCGTTGGCAATGGATGAACAGTTACTGTAACTTCTGCTGTGCCTGTGCATCCTTCTAAGGTGGTGCCTGTAACTGTGTATGTTGTGCTTGTTGTTGGATTAACTGTCACTGTTGGATTAACGCCCAGAGAATTAGACCAATTAAACGTTGTTCCAGTTATATCAGAACTTGCTGTTAGTTCTGCACTTGCTCCAAGGCAAATTTCTACTGGAGTTGCTGTAGCTGTGATCGTTGGCAATGGATGAACAGTTACTGTAACTTCTGCTGAGCCTGTACAACCTTCATTAGTTGTACCTGTAACTGAATATGTCGTTGTAGTCGTTGGACTAACTGTTACATTGGGATTTGTGCCTAATCCATTTGACCAGCTAAAAGTTGTTCCCGTGATATCTGAACTTACCATTAAATCAGAGCTTTCATTTAGACAAATCTCTGATGGTGTTGCTGTGGCAGTGATAGTTGGCAATGGATGAACAGTTACTGTGACTTCTGCTGTACCTGTGCATCCTTCTAAGGTAGTTCCAGTAACAGAATATGTTGTGGTTGTTGTTGGTGAAACTGTTACTGTTAAACTGGAACCTAGCCCGTCTGACCAATTAAATGTAGTACCTGTTATATCAGAACTTGCTGTTAGTTCCGTACTTTCACCAAGACAAATTTCTACTGGATTTGCTGAAGCTGTGATCGTTGGTAATGGATGAACAGTTATTGTAACTGATGCTGTGCCTGTGCAACCTTCATTAGTAGTACCAGTAATAGAATATGTTGTGGTAGTCGTTGGACTGACTGTTACATTGGGATTTGTTCCTAATCCATTTGACCAGCTAAACGTTGTTCCAGGAATATCTGAACTTACTGTCAAATCTGAACTTTCTCCTAGACAAATCTCAACTGGTGTTGCTATAGCTGTAATAGTCGGCAATGGATGAACAGTTACTGTGACTTCTGCTGTACCTGTGCATCCTTCTAAGGTAGTTCCAGTAACAGAATATGTTGTGGTTGTTGTTGGTGAAACTGTTACTGTTAAACTGGAACCTAGCCCGTCTGACCAATTAAATGTAGTACCTGTTATATCAGAACTTGCTGTTAGTTCCGTACTTTCACCAAGACAAATTTCTACTGGATTTGCTGAAGCTGTGATCGTTGGTAATGGATGAACAGTTATTGTAACTGATGCTGTGCCTGTGCAACCTTCATTAGTAGTACCAGTAATAGAATATGTTGTGGTAGTCGTTGGACTGACTGTTACATTGGGATTTGTTCCTAATCCATTTGACCAGCTAAACGTTGTTCCAGGAATATCTGAACTTACTGTCAAATCTGAACTTTCTCCTAGACAAATCTCAACTGGTGTTGCTATAGCTGTAATAGTCGGCAATGGATGAACAGTTACTGTAACTGATGCTGAGCCTGTACAACCTTCATTAGTTGTACCTGTAACTGAATATGTTGTGCTTGTTGTTGGATTAACTGTCACTGTTGGATTAACGCCCAGAGAATTAGACCAGTTAAATGTTGTTCCAGTGATATCAGAACTTGCTGTGAGTTCTGTACTTGCTCCAAGACAAATTTCATTTGGAGTTGCTGATGCTGTGATCGTTGGCAAAGGATGAACAGTTACTGTAACTTCTGCTGTGCCTGAACACCCTTCTGCTGTTGTGCCTGTAACTGAATACGTTGTCGTAGCTGTTGGACTAACTGTTACTGTTAAACTGGAACCTAGCCCGTCTGACCAATTAAATATTGTTCCAGTTATATCAGAACTTGCTGTTAGTTCTGTACTTGCTCCAAAGCAAATTTCATTTGGAGTTGCTGTAGCTGTGGTCGTTGGCAAAGGATGAACCGTAACTGTAACTTCTGCTGTGCCAGTGCACCCTTCTAAGGTGGTGCCTGTAACTGAATACGTTGTCGTAGCTGTTGGACTAACTGTCACTGTTGGATTAGTGCCCAGAGAATTAGACCAATTAAATGTTGTGTTAGGAATATTTGAATTGAGCAAAAGAATTAAAGAATCACTATAGCATAATGATGTATCATTATGAGATATATTAATAATAGGATTAGGACAGACAAAAATGGTAACAGAATCAATATTATCACAAAGTGGTGCAAAATAGATATCATCAATTGCAAAATCATTTCCATTTTGAATTAAAGTTTGATTAACAATACAAATTTCAGCATTTGTATTAAAATTACTATACCATATCTCATAAAATTGAACCCAATTACAAGTAGTAGTAGGTGCTTCAAAAGGGGAACCTAGCAGAATATCATTAACTGAAAATTGTAATACTGCTGGATTAAGAGGGTGAACACTTGTAAGCCAAGCTGAAAAAGCATATTCAGAATAAGGTGTGACGGGTACATTTTGACACCATATCTTTTGTCCAGGAGTAGGAGCACCATTAATAACCATCATTTTTTTACCAGGATATGGGGTGTGATCTTCGCATTGCGCAAAATCATTATGACAATTATGAGGGTTATTTGTAATATAATAATTCCCTTCTGGTACTAAATTAATATTATAATTATATTCTGTTGTAAAACCTACATTACCATTTTCAAAATCACCATTAATTATAACATTACTACCCAAACTTTTTCCAATTAAATAATAAGTAGTCGTAATATCTGGATATGCTATAGGATTACTGATATGAGGGTTACTTAAATTATTAATAGGAGTCCATTCATATATCCATGCCCCAGATCCATTTAATTGTGTAGAATCACCAAGACAAATATTTTGATCTTGACCTGCATCAACATTAGGAAGAGGAAAAATTTCCACAAAAACATTTGCAGTATCTCTGCATCCATATTCATCTATTCCAATAACATCATAAAGTGTAGTAATAGCAGGATTTGCTATTACTACACTCCCATAAACAGAACTTAAACCATCAGAGGGCGTCCATATATATGTTTGTGCACCGTAAGCAGTTAATTCTACATTATTACCAAAGCATAAACCAGCTTGTGACGGTAAAATATATATATTAGGATTATTTCTTTTAATTACTGTTATAGTATCTAAAATAGGAGAACATGATGGATAAGTAGAATCTCTAACTTCTAAAATATAAGTTCCTGATTCAGATGCTTCAAATATAGAATCATTACTTAATATATTACCATCTAAATACCAATAAAATTGATATGGTGGTAATCCACCATTTACAATAGGTATGAGACTAATAGCAGAATCTCCTTCACATAAATATGTAGTATCACCATCTAGAGTAAGATTTAGTTGATCATAAAAATAAACTCTAACTGTATCACAAAATTCTAAGCTTATTGTACATTCTGGGGTTAAAACCTCTCCACATACTTGATAATCAACAAAAGATGGATGATCTGGTGTGAAATTAACTATGGGATTTAAACAATTAGTACAGCTAAGATAGCTATCATAAAATCCATCATATGTGATATCTGTCCATTGCACAGTAGCTGAATCTAATCCTACTACATTAAGCTGAATATTACAATAACCATCTACATCAGCAAAGAAAAAATCAGCATTTGGAGTAGGTATAGCTTCTATTTTGTAAGTATTTTCATTTTCCCCAGGTTTACAAAAAGTCAATGTGTAAGGTCCTGGTGCCTGCAAACATACAGCATCGCCTACTGGTATCTGTGGACCACAATTAATTTGATAATACATCGACCCTGAAGGTATAGCACCAGAGTTGATATTAAATCTAATAGCAATAGTACCTGGATTCATTGTAATGTAAAACTCTATGCATCTATCTGGATGTGTTGTTCCACAACAATTACCATCACGTACTGCCAATGGAGAAATCCAGATACTATCAGCCGATGAAGATAAATCTACAAAATAATATGGAGTATTAGAATCACAATTACCTGATTGAGCATTTAATTTTTCGGTAAAAAAAATTATTATACTAAATAAACAAGCAAAATGTATGAAGAATTTATTAATAATAAAATTTTTCATTAAAAAAGTAATTCAATTTCTTATTTGACAAAATAAAAGTAAAAATGTTAAAATAACAAATTTTAATTTATTATTAAAATTTATTTAAAAAAAAATTGCAAGTTATGAATTATTTGTAGTAGTTCATTAAATGATATTAAACATCAATAAAAGCTTCAGATTTCTAATTCAAGACTTAAAATTTCAATTGGATTATTTTCTTTAATAAAATTAATACTTTTATACATATAATCATGTAATAATGCATCCTCACTTATAAAACTCACGTTTTCTCTAAAAGAAGAAAAAACTTTTTCTAATAAAGGTGAAGTTTTATAAGGACGACGAAATTCCAAAGCTTGAGCAGCATTCATTAGTTCAATTGCCAATACTTTTTCTACATTATTAAATACTCTTAAGGCTTTGGTAGCGGCATTGGCCCCCATACTTACATGATCTTCTTGTCCCTGTGACGATTCTATAGAATCGACAGAAGCTGGAGTAGCTAACTGCTTACATTGACTCACAATAGATGCGGCTGTGTATTGAGGTATCATAAAGCCAGAATTAAGACCTGGGTTAGCTACTAAAAATGAAGGCAGATTTCTTTTACCACTAATTAATTGATAAATACGTCTTTCGGATATATTAGCTAATTCAGTAAGAGCAATACTTAAAAAATCTAATACAAAGGCTAAAGGTTCTCCATGAAAATTGCCTCCCGATAATATTTTTCTTTCATCAGGAAAAATCGTCGGATTATCGGTAGCACTTTGTATCTCTGTGTTTACTACTTCTCTAAAATATCTATAAGTATCTTTAATTGCACCATGCACCTGTGGAATGCAACGAAAAGAGTATGGATCTTGTATTTGCTGTTTCGTTATCTTTTGTATTTGACTACCTTCTAATAATAATAACATGTTTTTAGCAGTATTTTTTTGACCTAAATGTGGACGTACTCTATGTAATCCTTCATAGAATGGATCTGATAGCCCATAAAAAGCATCTAAAGATAATGCACTAATAATATCTGCCCATATTAAAAGATTTTTGGTTTTTATAACCAAATAACTAGCATAAGAAGACATAAATTGAGTACCATTTAATAATGCTAAACCTTCTTTAGAAGCTAAATTTATCGGTAACAAATTTAATTTTTTGTAAAGCTCTTGAGTATTCATTCTTTTACCTTTATAAATCACTTCACCTTTTCCTATTAAAGGTAAAGATAGATGAGCTAATGGAGCTAAATCTCCAGATGCTCCAAGTGAACCTTGCTCATAAACTACAGGATGTATTTCATTATTCAAAAAATATATCAATCTTTCAATAGTATCTAGCTTCACTCCACTATTACCATAAGATAATCCCTGAATCTTTAGAGCTAACATCAACCTTATAATTTCTTCTGATACAATATCTCCAATTCCACATGAATGCGATAATATTAGTTTTTCTTGTAGAAGAGAAAGTGAATCTTTAGGAATTTTAACAGAATATAAAGAACCAAAGCCCGTATTTATACCATATACAGGTTTGTCATTATTTTCTAGATAATCATCTAAAAAAATTCTAGACTCAATGATATTTTGTTTTGCTTTTTCACTCAATTCTACTTGAACTTTACGACACATTATATTTTCTAAGTTATGAAAATCTAATTTTTCATTGATTTTGTAAGTTGGTAACATAATTTTATAAATTTGTTTACAAAGATATATTTAAAATTTCAAAATTATTTTAATATACACATATTTTTTTTGATATTTATATACGTGAATAAAAAAGGTTCTATAACGTTTATTGTGGGTAATAAAATTTTATATTGTTACAAAAAAATAACTATTTTTTAATTATTTAGGTTGATTTTTTTTACCACTGAGAACACCAAGTTATTACACAAAGTCCACAAAGTGCCATTTATAGTCCTTTTAATTTCATTCTTCTCTGTGTTCTTTGTGTATTCTTTGAGAACTTTGTGGTTAATATTTAACTACACTATAATTAATAAACTAATATTAACAAATTTTTTATAAAATTACTCTTTTTTTAATCTTTACCCATACAAAACGTTATAGAACCATAAAAAATAACTTTAAAATTATATTGGATAATATTGAGTTAATAAATTATTTAAAAATATATATTTGAATACTAAAACATATAAAGTGCTAAAGTCTCAAAAAATACAAAAAAAATCAGATAATTCTGTAGATGATCTTATTATATATATTTTGATAAGGATTGCTTAAATGATAAGAAAAAATATAAGCATTAAATAATAATAAATAAGAAAACATTGTAGAAAGTAAAAAAGATATATTAATAAAAAATTATGTAATTTAGCAGATTAAAAAGATATTTCATGTCTGTAGATGTAATTTTAGGTTTGCAATGGGGAGATGAGGGTAAAGGTAAAATTGTTGATATCTTTTCATCCGATTATGACATTATATGTAGATTTCAGGGTGGGCCAAATGCCGGACACACTATTATTTTTGATAACAAAAAATATATACTACATACCATACCTAGTGGTATTTTTCATAATGACAAACTAAATATTATAGGTAATGGTGTTGTAATAGATCCAGTTACTTTCATTAGTGAAATTAATGAATTAAACAATTCTAATATCAATATTAAAAACAATTTATTAATTTCAACTTCAGCCCATTTAATATTGCCTATTCATAGAATATTGGATTTCGTATATGAAAATCAAAAAGGGGATAAAAGTATCGGTTCTACTCTCAGAGGTATCGGGCCTGCATATACAGATAAAATAGCTCGTAGAGGCCTACAATTAGGTTTAATTCTAAAAAAAGATTTTAATGAATATTATAAAGAATTAACTAATTTTCATTTGGATTATCTTAATTATTTAGGAGTGGATATTCATAAGGTCAAAATTGAAAATTTGACTTTCAAAGAATATGAAACTAAATGGTTCGAAGCTATAGAATCTATCAAAGAATATAAAATATCTCGTACAGAATACGTTTTACATGAAGCTCTAAAAGAGGGGAAAAAAATATTAGCAGAAGGTGCACAAGGCAGCCTATTAGATATCGATCATGGTTCTTATCCTTACGTTACCTCTTCTAATACTACAATAGGGGGAGTATGTACAGGACTTGGTATATCACATAATAACATAAATAAAGTTTTTGGTATTGTGAAATCATACTGCACTAGAGTGGGTAATGGACCTTTTCCGACTGAGTTAAATGATGATGTAAGCAGAGAACTACAAACACGAGGAAACGAATTTGGTAGCACTACTGGTAGAGCTAGACGTTGTGGATGGTTAGATCTGTCTTTACTAAAAAGAGCTATTGATATAAATGGAGTTACAGAGTTGATATTGATGAAGGTAGATGTATTAGATAGTTTAGAATATATATGTGTAGGTGAGCATATCGATAATAGTGACCCATATCATCCTTTAGTTGAATTAATTTCATTACCTGGATGGCAAAAAGATACTACAAAAATTAAAAATTATAATGATCTGCCTGATGAACTAAAAAATTATATTTCATTTATAGAAAATAAATTAAACATTCCTATTACTATGATATCTGTTGGACCATCAAGAGAACAAATTTTAAAAAAATAAATAAAAATATGAAAAAATTAATTTTTATATTTTCAACATTTATCTTTATCTCGATTTTGCCAATGTATGGACAAAATCAGATAAATGCAGATGAGTTGCCTCAATATTTAAAAACAGATTTTTTTCGTAAATTCCCTACGATTAATCCAGATGATGTAAAATGGTATAAATCTGATGATGGATATGAAGCTCGCTTCATATTTCAAAATACAGCTACTAATTATGTGATGACATACGCTGGTAAATGGATCAGAACTGAATCTAAAATTAATGAAACAGATCTCCCAAGGATATCTCAGGAATACATCAAAAATAATTATCCAAATGCTACTATTAAAGAAGTCTATATGGTACAATCAGATGTTTATCCTGGGTATAAAGTGATCTTAATAGATAATCAAAAAGAATTAATCATCAACTTTGATAAATCAGGTAATTTGCTCACCGAAGATAAAACTATAACTACTGAATCTGAAATACCTGAATCTGAATATGTTAAAAAAATATCTATTTTGCCTGATTACTTACCTAGTAATATAAAAGAATATTTAGGACTAAGTTATAAAAACTATTATGTTTCCAAAGTTTACTGGGCAAAGGATAATTTCAATGTTGACTATTACATTATAGAATTAACAAATGATAAAGGTGATAATTTAGTTGAATTAGAATTTGATTTTTATGGTAATTTATTATCGCAAACTCAAGAAACTATAGAACCCAAGGAAATAGTTACTAAAAAAGATAAAAAAAGTGATAGTAAAAAAATAACCCCAGGAATACCAGAGACCATGGTCCCTAAAAATGCTATCGATTATTTCAAAAAGAAAGAAAAAAGGGTAGAACAG